>ENA-ORKV01000042-ORKV01000042.1-human-gut-metagenome-genome-assembly--contig:-NODE-42-length-154721-cov-6.750996_pt1 | contig 154721 bp, 162 predicted proteins | sample MGYA00243058_ERZ508805 | MGnify/ENA primary metagenome ERZ508805 (study PRJEB26277, sample SAMN04329770) | human gut metagenome | biome: human-associated habitat | host: Homo sapiens | place: USA...
TATAGTAAGGGTGATGGAAATGACACAATCTATGACTATAGCAGTATATCAGGAGAAGTAGATAAGCTTATATTAAAAGATATAAGTAAAGATGAAGTAACATTAAGAAGAGAAAGTTATAAATTAAAGATAATAATAAATGAAACAGGAGAAACAATAACAATAAATGATTACTTCTATAATAGCAACTATAGAATTGAAGAAATAACATTTGCAGATAACTCAGTAATGAAATATGATGATGTAACAGAATATTTTAAGACAGTAGGTCAAAAAGAAATAGGAACAGAAGGAAATGATACTATAAAAGCGAATTTTGATTCAATAAACTGGGTTATGAAAGGTGAAGGCGGAGACGATAGTATCTATGGAAAGGCTGGAGATGACTATTTAGAAGGTGGAAAAGGAAATGACTATTTAGAAGGTGGTTATGGAAATGACACTTATGTATATAGTAAGGGTGATGGAAATGACACAATCTATGACTATAGCAGTATATCAGGAGAAGTAGATAAGCTTATATTAAATGATATAAACTCTTCAGATGTTTCTTTAAGCAAGGAAGGATATAATTTAGTTGTATCTATTAATGGAACTGAAGATAAAATCACAATAAATGATCATTATTATTCAAGTAACTATAGATTAGAAAATATTATGTTTGCAGATGGAGTAAATGTATCATGTGATAATACAGGAAGCTTTGATATAGATGGTGCAGTAGCAATGTTAAAACAAACATATTGCTTAACAAGTGAAGATGAAGCAATAATAAATACTTCTAATATAAATACTGAAACTAATACTGATGATTCATCATTTGTAGCATTTTTAAATACTAATCAACAATAGCAAATAAAACAATAGATAAACATTAAGCAACGGAGAAATATTTCTTCGTTGCTTATTTAAGTAATTTTATACCAAGGAGGATTTAATGGAAAATATAAATGAAAAACTTATGCTGGATTTAAGAGCATTTATGATAATGCTTAGTTATAATGAAGTAAATGTTAATTTAGAGTCCCTAATACATCAGTTTGCATTAGATACAAAAGAAAAAATAGAAATAGATGATATCCTATACATGTGCAAACAGTTGAAAGTAAAATGTAAGGCTAAAGAAATAACAGATAGAAATAAATTTGAAGGTATTCCAACCCCTTATATTTATCAAACTAAAGAAGGTGGTTATAACATTGTTGTAAATGTAAAGGATGATAAGGTTATAATTTTAGATGCCTCAGAAAATAAACCAAAAGCATTAGACAGAAAAGATTTTATTTCTCAATGGAATGGAAATATTATTTTAATCAAGAAAAAAGGTCTTATGTCATCTGAAGAAAAGTTTGGTTTTAAGTGGTTTTTAAATGTAATGCTTAAATTTAAAGGTATTTTAGTACAAGTATTATTAGCTTATTTTGTATTGCAAATAATAGGATTATTAAACCCTTTGTTTATACAGGTAATAATAGATAAGGTTTTAAGCACTAATAACAAATCAACTTTGTATGTTTTATCAGGTGGCTTAGTAATTGCATTAATAATTGAGATGGTATTAAGTTTAGCAAAAGACTATGTATTCACTCATACAACAAGCAGAATAGATATGATGCTTAATTCAAAATTAGTTAGGCACTTATTTAGATTACCACTATCATATTTTGAGAATAGAAGAGTCGGAGATACTATAGCAAGGGTAAGAGAAGTTGAAAACATAAGGTCATTCTTAACAGGAACACCTTTAACCTCAATATTAGATATGATGTTTGTAATTATTTACGTTGTAATAATGTTCTTTTATAGTGGTACGCTATCTTTTATAGTTCTTTCAATAGTACCAATAATTGCAATAATTTATGGATTTGTTACTCCAATTTTTAAGAAGAGATTAGATGAAAAATTTTATACTGGGTCAGAAGTTCAATCTTTCATGGTAGAATCAATGACAGGTATTCACACAATAAAATCTTTTTCACTAGAGCCTAAGATGGAAAGAAAATGGGAAGACTTAGCAGCTGAATACACAAAGACTGGCTTTAAAACAAGTAAGCTTGTATTTTCAGTTAATAATGTAATTAGTTTTCTTCAAAAAATTCAAGATGTTTTAGTAGTTACAATAGGTGCAACATTAGTTATGAGCAGAACGATTACAGTTGGAGAATTAGTTGCATTTAGAATGATATCTTCAAAAGTATCAGGACCAATATTAAGATTTGTTAAGTTATGGCAGGATTATCAACAGACAAGCCTTTCAGTAAAGAGAATAAGTGATATATTTATAAATCCAACAGAAAGTGCAAGCAGTTCTAGTAACTTAGAGCTTCCTAATATTCAAGGTAAGATAACCTTTGAAAATGTTGTATTTAGATATAAAATTGACCAACCACCTGTAATTAAGAAGATATCTTTTAATATTCCACCAGGAAAGGTTATTGGAATTATAGGAAGAAGTGGTTCAGGAAAATCTACAATATCAAAGCTTGTACAAAGACTTTATATACCAGAAGAAGGAAAAATATATGTTGATAACATAGATATAAGTACAGTAAATCCATTCTGGCTTAGAAGACAAATAGGAGTAGTTCTTCAAGAAAACTTCTTATTTAGTGGAACAGTAAAAGAAAATATAGCAATAAATAAACCAAATGCAGACTTTAAAGAAATACTAAGAGTTGCACAAATAGCAGGAGCTCATGAATTTATAGTAAAGCTTCAAAAGGGTTATGATACCATTATAGGAGAAAAAGGGGTTGGCTTATCTGGAGGTCAAAAACAAAGACTGGCTATAGCAAGAGCTCTTTTAACAAATCCTAAAATATTAATATTTGATGAAGCAACATCAGCATTAGATTATGAATCAGAGGCAATAATTCAAGAAAACTTAAAAGATATTTGTAGGGGAAGAACAGTGCTTATAATTGCTCATAGATTATCAACAATAAATAATGCAGATTATATAATGTCTGTTGATAAGGGTAATATAATTGAGTATGGAGAGCCAAAAGAATTATTAAAGAATAGAAATAGTTTTTATAGATATTTGATGGAAAAGCAAAGGGGTGATGATAATGGGCATGCTAATTAGAGAGTTTTTTGATAAGATTTGTGATATGTTTAAGGGGATTGTTAATTTCTTCAAGAAGCATTCTAAAAAAGATGAAGATTTAAAATATGAATTTCTTCCATCTGCATTAGAAATTATGGAAAAGCCAGCATCACCATTAGGAAAATCCATAATATTAATAATATCTTTCTTTATGCTTGCTGTTTTAATATGGTCTTTAGTTGCACAAATTGATGTTACAATAGTTTCTAGTGGAAGCATAGTGCCTGTAGATGGAGTAAAGGTTGTTGATAGTAATGTTAATGGAGAGATTTTAAGTATAAACAAAAGTGAGGGAGATGTAGTAAAAGAAGGAGAAGAAATTTTAGTATTAGAAAATATTGATGGGGACTTTGAAGAAGAAGATATGGAATCAGAACTTAAGATAAATAAACTTAATTTAGATATAGTAAATGCAAAAATAAATGATAATTATTCTGATGAAGTATATTTAGCATATAGCGATATTGATTCAAATAAAATTGAAGAAATAAAATTACAAGAAAGTCTTGAAAGCAAAAAAAGAGAAGAAGACTACAATTCATACTTAAAAAATATACAAAATATAGAAAATAAAATTAGTGAGTTAGAAAAGGAAATACAAGATATAACTAATAAATATGAGACTTTAAAACAAGGAGCAGATGATATATATCTATCAACATTATTAGATAGTATCAAAAGGGATAAAGAAGAAATTGAGTCATTGAAAAAGGAAAAAGAAGATTCTATTAAAAATAGAAATGAAGAAGAAGAATCTTATGAATTATCAATGATAAAAGAGAGAAACCAATATGAAGAAAATATAAAAGACCTAGAAGCAAAGATAGAAGCATTAAAAAACAATAATTCCAAATATACAATAAAAAGTCCAGTTGATGGTATAATATTAACATCAAACTATAATACAGTGGGTTCTTATATAAATCAATCAAAAGCAATAGCAGAAATTATTTCAGATGATTCAGAGCTTGAAATAGAAACATATATACCTAATAAAGATATTGCAAGAATAGAAAAAGAACAAAATGTTGTTATAAAAGTTGAGGCATATAATTATCAAAAGTATGGAACATTAAATGGAACAATAGAATATATTTCCCCAAGTGCAATTGTAAGTGAAGACTTAGGAGTAGTGTATAAAGTAAAAATTAAATTTGATAAGGAACAAAATAAAAATATAAATATACTTCCAGGAATGACAACAACATTAGAAATTAAATCTGGAAAGAAAAAGATAATAGAATATTTCTTAGAACCATTTGAAAAGACTATAGATAATGCATTAAAAGGATAAAAAAAGAGTATAAAATTTAGAAATAAGATAAAAATATTTGAGATAATAGTAAGTACTGTTGTCTCTTTTATTTTAAAAGATAGAATGTGAGTTTAATATTTATGTAAATAAGTTTAGTGGAGTTGATTTATATGAAAAAAAATACAATTGCTTTTTTTGATATTGATGGAACAATCTATAGAGAAGGTCTTATAACAGAAGTCTTTAAAAAGATGGTTAAGTTTGAAATAATAGGTGGAGAACGTTGGTACAATGAGGTTAAACCAGAATTTACAAAATGGGACAAGAGACAAGGAGACTATGACCTTTATCTTCAAAAAATGATTGATGTGTATATGGAAGCAATAAAAGGATTAAAAAAAGACCAAATTGAATATATTGCAAAAAAAGTTATAGAACAAAAAGGAGACAGAGTATATACCTTTACAAGAGATAGAATAATGTGGCATAAAAAGCAAGGTCATATAACCATAGCAGTGTCAGGTTCTCCTTATGAATTAGTTAAAGAGATGGCAAAAAAATATGGCTTAACAGATTTTAGAGGAGCAGTTTATAAAATAGATGAAAATAATCTATATACAGGAGAAGTTATACCAATGTGGGATAGCAAAAGTAAAGAAAAGGCTATTTTAGAACTTATAGATATTTATAATGGAGATTTAGAAAAATGCTATGCTTATGGAGATACAGGAGGAGATTATACAATGCTAAAAATGGTTAAAAATCCATATTGCATGAATCCTACAAAAGAACTATTAAATAAGGTGATAGAAGATAAAGAATTATCTAAAAGAGTTAATGTAGTTGTTGAAAGAAAGGATGTTGTTTATAACTTAGATATAAATAATCTTCAATTTTTATAGAGAATAAATTTATTAAACTTTATAAGATATCTATAGTTTATCAAATGATATAATTCTCTAATGAAATAAAAAAGTAATAAATTTTTAAGATTAATTTAAGGAAAAAAGACTATAATTATCTAAGATACTTTGATAGGGGGCTTTTTTATGGAGAACAAGGATACATCAAAATTATTATTAAGTATTATTATGGGAGCTGTTTTAATACTTCTTCTAAATGTTAATTTAAATAATGTGTTTTTTCATAGTTTCTTTACTGTAATTTTTTTAGTAATGGCTATATGTCACATTATATTAAATAAAGATTGGATAAAGGCAGTTACAAAGAATTTAACTAATAAAAATTTTAAAACAAGATATAAAGTAATTTATTTTCTTAATTTAATATTAGGATTAAGTTTTGTAGTTTTATTAATAAGTGAAATCTTTATTTATCATAGTAAAAACTTTGCTAGTTTAATTTATTGGCAAAAAGTACATAGTACAGTTTTAACAACAGTATTAGTTTTAGTTTCAATACATGTTGGAATTCATCTTGATTATTTTATAGATGGAATAAAGGCTTTCTTTAAAGGATTAAAAAATAAATCTGAAAGAAAGGTTTTAGCAAAATTTGCTATAGCATTAGCCTTTGTTATAATTGTATATATTCCAGTTTCACATTATGCTGAAAGAAAAATTAATGTAAATAATAGTAAAAATGAACAAAATACTGATAATAGAGATTTTAGCAAAATGTTTGGTGATGAATATGAAGATAATAACAATGGAGGAAGTATAGAAAACTTCTTTGGAGATGATGATTTAGAAGAGTTTTTCAAACAATTTGAAGACAATAATAATCAAGGAACAAATGATTATGGAAATTATAATGACAATAATGGAGAAAATAATAATAGCAGATTTTAAATTTGATTTTATGAATATATAAATTAAAAGACTGTTGCATCAAGAAATATTAATACAATATATAGTGCTTTGTATACTGTTATGAAATTTCTTTGTGCAATAGTCCTTTAAATTTTATTTATTAAAATTCATAATCTATTGCTTGGCGGTCAAGTCTTATTTCCTTACATAGTGCTGAAACTTTTACATGCTCTGGATGGTTTTTGTATTTTTCTAAATCTTCCATTGTTTCAAATTCTGAAATTAAAATTGCATCATAGTCATTTTTAGGATTAATATTTATTCCTGTTTCCATATTCTTTATTTCTGGAATTATTCCCTTTAATTTATTTAATCCTTCTAAAAAAAGTTTCATGTTTTCCTCTTCATTTTCTTTAAATTTCCACATTACAATATGTTTTATCATTGTACATTCCTCCCAATTAATAGTATATTATTTTTTAAAAAATAAACATATTTTTTTTATAGGAATATGTTTATAGTTTATAAATTCATATTAGCATTTAGAATATTTTTTCTATTACATTAAGTTTTAAGTCTTTACACATTTTATGTGCTAAATCCATATAGCTATCAAAAAGTTGTTTTGGTTCATGGCAATCTGAATTTATTATAACTTTAACATTTGTTTTACTAAGCTTTTCAAAAAATTTAGCATTAGGATAAGCATAACCCTTACCGTTTTTAAACATAGACATACCTCTTCTTAACCCATTTGCATTAAATTCTAATAAAAAGTCTCTTTCTAAAGCTCCATTTATTATTATATCACAAGCTTTTTCACAGTTTTCATCCCATAAAAAGTCATTTACAAAAAATATATCAGGATGGGCTACTATCTTAAAAAAGCCAGAGTCCATTGCAGAAACTATAGAATTTGCATAATCTATAAAATCTAATGTGTTTTCAATTTCATAAATATTTTTCATTTTACCATTTCTGCTCATAAAAAAGTGTTGTCCTAAAACAAGATAATCTAAATTATATTCATCATAAAGTTTTTTATAAAAATCATTTTCTCTTGGGTCATATTCAATTTCTAAACCTATTTTTATTTGAATTTTTTCTTTATATTTTTCTCTTAAATGTTTTAATAATTCAATATGTTCTTTTAAATCACAATAATCCATTCTAAGACCATATCTATTATCATAAAAAGGACCATGGTCACTAAAACCTAAAACTTTTAAATTTTTTTCAATTCCTTCAATAATATAATCTTCTTCTGTTCCACTAGCATGATGACAGCGATAAGTGTGTGTATGATAATTAGTTCTCATAAAATTTTTCTCCTTATAAAAATATATTTTAATTTTATTATAGTACAATAAATCAATCTTACAAAATGTAAATAACAAATTAATTAGATTTAAAAAATATTCTATAATATATAAAATATGATATAATGTAGGATATTATATATAATAAAATCAAATAATTGTATAAGCTAAGGAGAAAAAGATGAATTTTATAAATATAGGAAATGGAAAGCTTAATGTATCTGAAATTGGAATTGGCTGTATGAGAATGGCAGATATAACTATAGAACAAGCAGAAAGGGTAATAAAAACTTCTTTAGAAAATGGAATAAATTTTTTTGACCATGCAGATATATATGGCAATGGAAAATCAGAAGAGATATTTTCAGAAGCAATGACTAGGGGAATTTTAAAAAGAGAGGATATTATTATACAGTCAAAATGTGGTATAAGAGATGGATTATATGATTTTTCTAAAGAGCATATTTTAAATTCTGTTGATGGCATATTAAAAAGATTAAAAACTGATTATTTAGATTCTCTTTTATTACATAGACCAGATACTTTAATGGAACCAGAAACTGTAGCAGAAGCTTTTAGAATTTTAAAGAACAGTGGAAAGGTTAAGAATTTTGGAGTAAGTAATCAAAATCCAATACAAATTGAACTTTTAAATAAATATTTAGATGATAAAATTATAATAAATCAGCTTCAATTTAGTATAATGCATACTGGAATGATAGATGCAGGAATAAATGTTAATACAATGTTTAATGGTTCAATAAATAGAGATGGAGGAATTTTGGAATATTGCAGATTAAAGGATATAACAATAGAAGCTTGGTCTCCTTATCAATATGGATTTTTTGAAGGAGTATTTTTAGATAATGAAAAGTTTCCAAAATTAAATAAAAAGATAAATGAAATTGCAGAAAAATATAATGTAACAAATACAGCAATAGCAACAGCTTGGATATTAAGACATCCTGCTAAAATTCAAACTATAGTAGGGACTATGAATCCTAGCAGAATAAATGATATATGTAAAGCTTCAAATGTTACTTTAACAAGAGATGAATGGTATGATATTTATAAAGCAGCAGGTAATATTTTACCTTAAAAGGCGTTATTTTAAGTAATCCCAAAAGCTTTGTGCAGCAATAGATAAGGGAAATTTACTATTAGATAGCATTATCATAAACCTTGGTGGAATTTTTGGTTTTATAGGAAGTTCTACTAAGGTCTTTTTATCTAATTCATCTTTTATAAATTCTTTTATTGTGGCACCTACTCCTAAATTTATTTTTGTAAGCTCTACTAAAAGGTCCATATTACTTGTCTCAATAGTAGGTTCTACATCTACATTGTTATCTTTAAAAAAACCATCTAAATACATTCTTGAGATATTCATTTTTTCTAAAAATATTTTAGAAGGAAGTTTTTTAAGGTCATCAAGAGTTTTTATATTTTCATAGTTAGGAAGCTCAGGACTTGCAATAAAAATATCTTGTATTGTATCTAGTTTTTTTAAATTAAAATTTTCATGGGAAACAATATTACTTACAATTCCAATATCTATATCTCCCTCTGCAAGAAGGTTTATAGTTTCTTGAGCAGATTTATTAATAATTCTTACTTCTATTTTAGGGTATTTAGTTATAAAGTTTTTAAGTTTAGGAACTAAATAGTATTTACAAAGAGTTGTACTTATTCCTATTTTAATAGAGCCTGCTTCTTTATTTTTTAGTTTTTCTATAATTTTTTCTCCATCTGCTATATTTAAAAGGGCCTTTTCTACATAGTTAAATACAAGTTTTCCTTCATCTGTAAGTTTTACCCCTCTTGAACTTCTATGAAATAATGTAATTCCTATAGATTTTTCTAGATTCTTTATAGATTTTGTAACAGCTGGTTGGCTTATAAATAATTCTTCAGCAGCATCTGAAATATTTCCAAGTTTTGCTACAGTATAAAAGGTTTTGTAATGTTCTAAGTTAGTTTTCATAATTTTCTCCTGTTATAACTAAAAGTTATATCTAATATAAAAAAATGATATTTTTATTATACAAGTTTATTGTATATAATAGAGTTAAGAAATTCAAGTAGGAGATGATTCGAAAATGGGAATGACCATGACACAAAAAATATTAGCTGCACATGCAGGTTTAGAAAGTGTAAAAGCTGGACAATTAATTGAAGCAAATCTTGATTTAGTATTAGGAAATGATATAACAACTCCAGTAGCAGTAAACGAATTTGGAAAGTTTGGAGTAGATAAGGTATTTAACAAATCAAAGATTGCAATAGTTCCAGACCACTTTACTCCAAATAAGGATATAAAGGCAGCAGAACAAGTAAAATATGTTAGAGAATTTGCAAATGAAAAGGGAATTGAAAACTTTTTTGAAGTAGGAGAAATGGGAATTGAACATTGTCTTTTACCTGAAAAAGGATTAGTAGTAGCAGGAGATGTAGTTATAGGAGCTGACTCACATACTTGTACATATGGAGCTTTAGGAGCTTTCTCAACAGGAATAGGTTCAACTGATATGGCAGCTGGTATGGCAACTGGACAATGTTGGTTTAAGGTTCCATCAGCAATAAAGTTTGTATTAAAAAACAAGCCAGCTAAATGGGTAAGTGGTAAAGATGTTATACTACATATAATTGGACTTATTGGAGTTGATGGTGCTTTATACAAATCAATGGAATTTGTAGGAGATGGATTAAAGTATTTATCAATGGATGATAGATTTACAATGGCTAATATGGCTATAGAAGCTGGTGGAAAAAATGGTATTTTCCCAGTTGATGAAAAGACAGAGGAATATTTAAAGGAACATGCTCAAAGAGAATGGAAGAAGTTTGAAGCTGATGAAGATGCTGAATATGATCAAGTTATTGAAATAGATTTAAGCACATTAAGACCAACAGTTTCATTCCCTCACCTACCAGATAATACAAGAACAATAGACAATGTAGGAGATGTTAAGATAGATCAAGTTGTTATAGGTTCATGTACAAATGGAAGAATATCAGATTTAAGAGTTGCAAGAGATATATTAAAGGGTAAAAAAGTTTGTAAGGGAATTAGATGTATAGTAATTCCAGGAACTCAAAAGATATATCTAGAAGCTTTAGAAGAAGGAATAATAAAAGATTTAATAGAAGCTGGAGCAGTAGTTTCTACACCAACTTGTGGTCCATGCTTAGGAGGACACATGGGAATATTAGCAGCTGGAGAAAGATGTGTATCAACAACTAATAGAAACTTTGTAGGAAGAATGGGACATGTTGATTCAGAAGTTTATTTAGCAAGTCCAGCAGTTGCAGCAGCATCAGCAATAACAGGAAAAATTACAGACCCAGAATTAGTATAGGAGGAAAGGTAAATGAAGGTAACAGGAAAAGTTTTTAAATATGGAGATAATGTAGATACAGACGTTATAATTCCAGCAAGATACTTAAATACATCAGTTCATAAAGAACTTGCAGCTCATTGTATGGAAGATATAGATAAGGATTTTGTTAAAAATGTTGAAGAAGGAGATTTTATAGTTGCAAATAAAAACTTTGGATGTGGTTCTTCAAGAGAACATGCACCAATTGCAATAAAGGCAGCAGGAGTAAGTTGTGTAATAGCTTCAACATTTGCAAGAATATTCTATAGAAATGCTATAAACATAGGACTTCCAATAATTGAATGTGAAGAAGCTGTAAAGGCTATAGATGCAGGGGACAGATTAGAAGTAGATTTCTCAACAGGAGAAATAAAGAACTTAACAAAAAATGAAAGTTATCAAGGGGAACCTTTCCCAGAATTTATGCAAAAAATTATAGATAATGATGGATTAATAGGATATATAAGAAATAAAGAAAGTAAATAATAATTAGGGGGCTTTTAAAATGAAATATAATATAGCAGTTATTCCAGGAGACGGAATAGGACCAGAAGTTGTAGATGCAACAATAAAAGTATTAAATGCAGTTGGAGAAAAATTTGGACATAGATTTGATTATGAATATCTTTTAGCTGGAGGATGTGCAATAGATAAGTTTGGAACACCTCTTCCAGAAGAAACTTTAGAAGCATGTAAAAAGTCAGATTCAGTACTTTTAGGAGCAGTTGGAGGACCTAAGTGGGATGAACCAACAGCAAAGGTAAGACCAGAACAAGCTTTACTTGGATTAAGAGGAGGACTTGGACTTTACTGTAACTTAAGACCAGCTTTATTATATGCACCACTTAAAGATGCTTCACCACTTAAAGATAGTATAATTGGAGATGGAATAGACATTCAAGTTGTAAGAGAATTAACTGGAGGAATCTACTTTGGTGAAAGAGGAACTTGTGACGACAATGGAATTCCAGCCGCTTATGATACAGAAAAATATAATGAAGAAGAAGTAAGAAGAATAGCAAAAATAGGTTTTGAAGCTGCTATGAAGAGAAGAAAGAAAGTTACTTCAGTAGATAAGGCAAATATACTTGAAAGTTCAAGATTATGGAGAAGAATAATAAATGAAGTTGCAAAAGATTATCCAGAAGTTGAAGTAAATCATCTTTACATAGATAATGCATCAATGCAAATGGTAAGAGACCCAAGACAATTTGATGTTATAATAACTTCAAATATGTTTGGAGATATATTATCAGATGAAGCAAGTATGGTTACAGGTTCAATAGGAATGCTTCCTTCAGCATCTCTTGGAGAAAATAGCTTTGGTATGTATGAACCAATCCATGGTAGTGCTCCTGATATAGCTGGAAAAGGAATTGCAAATCCTTTAGCTACAATCCTTTCTGGTGGAATGATGCTTAGATATAGCTTTGGCTTAGATGATGAAGCTGATTTAATAGAAAAGGCAGTTGTATCTGTATTAGAAGATGGATACAGAACTGGAGACATAATGAGCGAAGGAATGAAACTAGTAGGAACAGAAGAAATGACAAAGGCTGTTCTTGCAAAAATACAAGCATAATAGCAAAAATCTATAATTTAACACAGAGGAGTGTTCTCCATATCTTTACTACGTTGCTCCGTCGGCAGGCTCCAAGTGCGCTACTTCGTAAAATATGGAGAACACTCCTAAATAAATTAAATTGTGCAAAGGTAAAATTATAAGCAAAAATGCTTAATTTGTTTAAGAAAAAAGGCAAAGACTATATGGTGGCTACTGTTTTTAGGTATAGGCTAAAAATAAGTGGCTTTTTTTGTGTATAATAAGCATATATAATAAAGGCTAAAGAGTATATAAATAATGGGAAAAGTGAATTTAAAAATATAATATTAGGTGAAGATGGACTAAAAAAGGAACTTAAATTTAGTGACTAAGTGGAGTATAATACTTAGGGAGATGATTTGCTAATGAAAATAAAAAACAATATTAATGAAGAAAATAAATATTTGTTTACTTCAAGAGATTTATATAAGTTAATAATTCCTCTTGTATTAGAACAGTTATTAGAAGTTATTGTAGGAATGTCAGATTCAATAATGATAGCAAGTGTTGGAGAGTCTGCAGTTTCTGGAGTTTCTTTAATGGATAATATTTATATATTATTAATTAATGTATTTACAGCCTTAGCAACTGGTGGAGCTGTTGTTGTTGGCCAATATATGGGAAGAAAGGATATAAAAAAGGCAAGGGAATCAGCGAATCAACTTGTTTGGCTTATGTTTTTTGTATCCCTTGGAATTATGGCGCTTGTATATATTGGAAAAGAGTTTATTTTAACTGTAGTTTTTGGACATATTACAAAAGAAGTTTATAATCATGCAAATACATATTTAATGATATGTTCAGCCTCAATTCCATTTTTAGCAGTATATAATGCTGGAACTGCTATATTTAGGGCACAGATGAATTCTAAAACTCCAATGCTTGTATCTTGTTTAATGAATGTTATAAATGTTTTTGGAAATGCTATTTTAATTTTTGGATTTAAGTTTGAAACAGCAGGAGTAGCAATTCCAACTTTAGTATCTCGAATGGTTGCAGCCTTTGTTATGTTATATTTAGTAACAAGAAAAGACTTACAAATACATATTAATAAAACTCTTAAGTTTAAATTTAATAAAAAATTAGTAAGAAAGATATTACATATTGGTATTCCAAGTGGCCTTGAAAATAGTATGTTTCAACTTGGAAAAATATTAGTTTTAAGTTTAGTTGCTTCCTTTGGAACTTCAGCCATTGCAGCAAATGCAGTTTCAAGTAGTTTATGTAACTTTGAAATTTTACCTGGAATAGCTATTGGTTTTGCTATGGTAACAGTTGTTTCAAGATGTATTGGAGCAGGAGAAATTAATCAAGCAAAATTTTTCACAAAAAAACTTATGAAAATATGTTATATGGCATTATGGGGTACAAATATAATAATATTTATTTTACTTCCATTTATACTTAAAATTTATAATTTAACTCCAGAAACCTCAGAAACAGCTAGAAATATTATACTTTATCATGGAGTATGTTCTATGCTTATTTGGCCTTTAGCTTTTACAATTTCAAATACCTTTAGAGCAGGAGGAGATGCACAATATCCAATGATAGTAGGAATAGTATCAATGTGGACATGCAGAATTGCTTTAAGCTATGTAATAGGAAGAAATTTAGGTCTTGGAGTATTTGGAGTATGGGTTGCCATGACAATAGATTGGGTAGTAAGAACTATATTTTTTGTTTATAGATACTTTAGTGGAAAATGGATAAAAAAAGCTATATAGTATATAATATTTTAACTTGGTTCAAAAATCTTAGATTCCTTATGTTATTTGGTTGCTCTAGTGGATAGGCTCTTGCGTGGCACCTTCATAAAATAAGGAATCTAAGATTTTACTAAACCAAGTTAAATTTTAAGTTTTGCTTCTTTTATGTGTTTAATATAGATTTTTCTTATATCTTCGTATTCTCCAAGGCCTTTTAGAGAAAAGTTTACTTTAAAGCCTTTATCTTCTAAAATTGATTTCCAAGAATCTTCTTCATCACTAGACATATCATTTATAGCATGGTCTCCAGCTACAACCATTAAAGGCATTAAAGTTATTTTTGAAGGATTAAGTTCTTTAAGACCTGAAATAACTTCAGTAAGTTTTGGATATCCTTCAACAGTTCCAACAAATACATTTTTAAAGCCTTTTTCTTTAAACATATAATCAAGAGCTGGATATGTAGAATTAGAATAATGATCTGAACCATGTCCCATACATACTAAAGCTTCCTTTTCTTTTAAATGAGAAAATTCTTTTATTATTATTTTTACTAAATTTTCATAATCTAAAGTAGAAGTTAATAAAGGATTTCCTATTTTTATACTTTCAAAGTTATCTTTATATTTTAAAACAGTTTCTATCATAAGGTCATTTTCTATTCCATTAATTACATGAGTTGGTTGAACAATAAGTTCTTTAACATTGTCAGCTATAAGTTTTTCTAGGGCTTCTTTTACAGTGAAAATTTTCAAATTATCTGTTTTAAGAAGTTTCTTTATTATCATATTACTTGTAAAGGCTCTATAGATAGTATAATCAGGAAAGGAATTTTTTATTTCATTTTCTATAGCATCTATAGTTTTTTCACGAGTTTCTTTATAACTAGTACCAAAGCTTACAACTAAAATGGCTTTTTTATTTGTATTCATTAGATTAATCTCCTATGTAAAATTTTATTTACCTTTATTTTCTTTCTTATATCTTTCTTTTAATACTCCAAGTCCAAACCCTAAAACTCCAGCTCCAATAGCAGCTTGAAGGCAGAATAAAAGACTTTCTGTTTCTCCACCTGGAGGTTCTAAAATTGGAGATGCCCAAGCTTCATAATTTGGGTCTACTTCACTTATTACATCTTCTGCAGCACCATCAGCTCCACCAAATTCAGAATCCTTTATAACAAGTAAAGGAATAGAAGCAATAAGAATACATAAAATAACTAATACTATAATAAGGTTTTTCTTACTTTTCATAAGCGTTACCTCCTTCAAGAAAATCAAGTTCTATAAGTTCACTTTGTGCATAAGTTTCAAATGCCATCATAATTATAACTGTTATAATACCTTCAATAATAGCAAGTGGAACTTGAGTTAAAGCAAAAACACCTAAAAATTCAGTAAAAGAAGCAAAAACCCCACCAACTGCTGACGGATGTGCTACTGCAAGTTGGAAGGAAGTAACAACATAAGTAAATAAATCACCTAAAAAGGCTGCTAAAAATACTCCAAAGTTTTTTGGAATTTTTAACTTTGATGAAAGTTTATAAACACCATAGGCTAAAAAAGGACCTGCTATTGCCATTGAAAAAGTATTTGCACCTAAAGTTGTTAAACCACCATGAGCAAGTAAAATAGCTTGAAATAAAAGAACAATAATACCTATAACACCCATAGCAGATGGACCAAATAATATAGCACCTAAACCAGTACCTGTAGCATGAGAACTACTTCCAGTTACTGATGGTATTTTAAGGGCTGATAAAACAAAAGAATAGGCACCAACCATAGCAAGTATTAAAAGTGTTTTCCTGTGGTTAGATAAAGTTTTTTTAATTGACATAAATCCTGCAATTAAAAATGGAATACATAAAACTCCCCAAGCAATACAATATTTTGGAGGAAGATATCCTTCCATAATGTGCATTGCATTAGCTACAGGCATAACACTTGAACATATAACAAAAACAAGCATTGCAATAATAAAAAATCTCTTCTTTTTGGACATTAAAAAAAATCCCCCTTTAAAATAAATAGTTAGATAAAAAAGTTAATATAAAAGTCTCTAGAAAAAATTTATAAAAACTTTTAATTATCTTTTTTAAAAGGCATAAAAAAAAGGCCTTTTAAAAAATAATAAAGGGCGCAATTAAAAAGCTAGATTAAAAAAACCTAAACTTTTAAATTACACCTAATTATCATCCGTAATTATGTGTAAAACTCATCTTTAGGCAGGTCTTCTGACTTAGGCTTAAATAACATAGTATTAAATCTTCCCATTTTCACAGTGATATTATAAAATACTACTATTCCATTACAGCGGCGGGACCGTATAAGATTTTCACTTATTTCCACAATTACTCTATAAAAATTTAAAATGATAAAATTTTACAGAACCTAAAAATGCTAAATTATAAGGGGAGTATAACATAAAAATAAAAATATGTAAATGAAAAAATTTATAGTATTGACAATAAATAAAATCTTACATACCATTTATATTAGTTTAAAAGAAAAAAAGACAAGGATGTGAGTATTTAGGTGAATTTTTTATTTTCTGTATTTTTAGGATTTATTTTAGATTTGATTTTTGGAGACCCTCATTTTATGCCTCATCCTATAAGACTTATTGGTAGTGTAATTTCTAAGGGAGAAAAAATCATAAGAAAAATAATGCCTAAAAAAGAGTATCTAGGGGGAGCTATTTTAAGTGTTTTTGTTATTTTATCATCATTTTTTCTGCCTTTTATAATATTAATTATTTGTAAAAAAATTAGTATTTATTTAAAAATTATAATAGAAGCTATATTTATATATCAAATAATGGCTACAAAATCTTTAAAAACTGAAAGTATGAGAGTTTATAAATATCTTAAGAAAAAAGATATTTTAAATTCAAGAAAATATCTTTCTTGGATAGTTGGAAGGGATACAGAAAATCTTAATGAAAAACAAATTACAAAAGCAACAGTTGAAACTATTGCAGAAAATACATCAGATGGAGTTATAGCACCTCTTTTTTATATAATTATAGGAGGAGCACCTTTAGGATTTTTATATAAAGCTGTAAATACTTTAGATTCAATGATTGGATATAAAAATGATAAGTACTTATACTTTGGAAGATTTGCAGCAAGAACAGATGATGTTTTTAATTTTTTACCAGCAATAATAGCCTCTTATATAATGCTTCTTGGAAGTTTTATTTTAGGTCTTGATTATAAAAATGCTTATAAAATTTATAAAAGGGATAAAAATAAATCTTCAAGTCCTAATTCTTGTAAAACAGAATCAGTAGCAGCAGGAGCTTTAGATGTTGAACTTTTAGGAGATGCTTATTATTTTGGAAAGTTAGTAAAAAAAGAAACTATAGGAGATAATATAAAAGAAATAGAAATAGATCATATTAAAACTATGAATAAGCTTATGTATGTAACAGCAGTATTATCTTTAATAATATTTTCTTCTATAAGATTTTTTATAGTTGTATAAAATTAAGAAATTAGGAAAGAATAGAAGGTGAAGAAAATTATGAAAGAATTAATTCATGGAGGAGATATTTATAGCTTTAATAAAAATATAATTGATTTTTCAGCAAATATAAATCCTTTAGGAATGCCACTTTCAGTAAAAAAATCAATAATAGATAACATAGAAAATTATAAAGCTTATCCAGACCCTTTATGTAGGTCTCTTAGAAAAGCTTTAGCAGAAAAAGAAAAAACAAGTATGGAAAATATATTATGTGGAAATGGTGCAGCAGATATTATTTTTAAAATAGCTTTAGGAATAAAACCTAAAAAAGCACTTATTTTAGCACCAACTTTTTCAGAATATGAAGAGGCTTTAAAGCTTGTAAATTGCAAGATAAATTACTATAAATTAAAAGAAGAAAATAACTTTTTTATAAAAGATAATATACTAAATTATTTAAATGAGGAAATAGATATAATTTTTTTATGTAACCCAAATAACCCTACAGGAATTCTTTTAGAAAAAGAGAAAGTCTTAAAAATTTTAAAAAGATGTAAAGAGAAAAATATAATAATGGTAATAGATGAATGTTTTATGGATTTTATTTATGATGAAGAAAATTATAGTATTTCTAGTTATATAAATAATTTTAAAAATCTTATAATATTAAAAGCTTTTACAAAAATATATGCAATGGCTGGAATAAGGCTTGGCTATATGCTTTCTTCAAATGAAGAAATTATAAATAAAATAAGTTCAATTGGACAGCCATGGAGTGTATCTTCTGTAGCAGCTTTTTCAGGGGAAGCAGCTTTAAAGGAAAAGGAATTTGTAAATAAAACTAAGTTATACATAAAAGAAAATAGAGAATTTTTAAAAAAGGAATTAGAAAATTTAGGCTTTAAAGTTTTTAATTCTAAGGCCAATTATATATTTTTTAAATCTAATATTTTAAACTTAAAAGAGTATTTAAAAGAAAAAGGAGTACTAATAAGAAGTTGCAATAATTATATAGCTTTAAATAAGGACTATTATAGAATAGCAGTAAAATCAAAGGAAGATAATAAAATATTAATTAAATGTTTAAAAGAATTAATAAAGGAAAAAGAAAATGAAAACTATAATGGTTATAATTGATGGAGCAGAGCCTTTAGATTATAGGTTTTGTGAAAATATTAAATCTATAAAATACTGCAAAAAAGTAAATAATACTCCAGATAAAATGGAAACTAATAGCCTTACTTGTATAATGAATCTTCTTAAAGTTCCTAAAGAGTATATTCCAAAGGGAAGAGCTTATTTAGAAGCCCTTTCTATGAATGAAGAAGTAAATGAAGAGGATTTAATTTTAAGGTGCAATAATGTTAATATAAATAATCATATTTTAATTTCAAGTTGTAAGGAAGAAAATAATTTAAAATACAAAAGTTCTATAAATTTATATAATAAATTTAAGTTTATACCTATGGATAGCTATAAAAACCTTCTTATAATAAAAAATGGGTATAAGAATTTAGATTATATAAAAACCTATCCACCTCATGAAAACCTAGGAAAAAATATTTATGAGATTATGCCAAAGTGTAGTAATAAAAGTATTGAAGAGGATTTAAAAAAGCTTATTTTAGATTTTAACCTTTATCCTTGGGGAGAAAGTAAAAAACAAAAAATACCTAGTTTTTATGCAATACATAAATTAAAGGGAGCTGTTGTATGTAAAACAGAAATTGTAAAAGGTATTGGAATGGCTATGGGAATGTATTGTCCTAAAATAGATAAAGTAACTTCAGATATAGATACAAATTTAAAAAATAAAAGAGATTGTGCCTTAAAACTTATTAAAGATTATGACTTTGTTCTTCTTCATATAAATGGAGCTGATGAAGCAGGTCATAGAAAAAACAAAAAAGAAAAAGAAGAATTTATTAAAAGGATAGATAGAGAAGTTATAAAATTTTTAAAAGAAAAAGATTTTAATTTAATAGTTACTTCAGACCATGGTACAAGCTGTGAAAGTGGAAAACATATAAATGGATTAGTAAATTTTTATATGACAAATAAGGAGGGGGAAAAATGGCTAAGGTAATAATGATACAAGGAACAGCATCAAATGCAGGGAAAAGTATTTTAGTAGCTGGGTTATGTAGAATATTTAAACAGGATGGATATAAAGTAGCACCTTTTAAATCTCAAAATATGGCATTAAATTCTTTTATAACTGAAGAAGGTTTTGAAATGGGAAGAGCTCAAGTTATGCAGGCAGAAGCTTGTAAAATAAAACCTAAGGTTGAAATGAATCCTATATTATTAAAGCCTACAAGTGATAAAGGCTCTCAGGTTATAGTTAATGGAAAAGTTTATAAAGATATGTCTGCAAAGGATTATTATAAGGAAAAGTCAAAACTTAAACCTGAAATTATGAAGGCTTTTAATAAGCTTTCAAAGGAATATGACATAATAGTAATAGAAGGGGCAGGAAGTCCAGCTGAAATTAATTTAAAAAAAGATGATTTAGTTAATATGGGGATGGCAAAAATGGCAAATTCTCCAGTTTTAATTGTAGGAGATATTGATAGAGGAGGAGTTTTTGCATCCCTTGCAGGAACAATGCTTTTATTAGATGAAGATGAAAAAGCTATGGTAAAGGGCACTATAATAAATAAATTTCGTGGAGATGTAAAAATACTAGAGCCAGGTTTAAAAATGCTTGAAGATATTATAAAAGTACCAGTAGTTGGGGTTGTTCCTTATTTAAATGTTAATATAGATGAGGAAGATAGTTTAACTGATAAATTTAATAATAAAAGTTCAGGCTCATTAATAGATATAGCTGTTATAAGACTTCCTAGAATATCAAATTTTACAGATTTTAATCCTTTAGAATATATAAATGGTGTAAAGGTTAGATATGTAGCTTCCACAAAGGAATTAAAAAATCCTGATTTAATAATAATTCCAGGAACTAAAAATACAATTTCAGATTTAAAATGGCTTAGAGAAAGTGGTTTAGAATCTTCTATAATGAAACATGTTTCAAAGGATAAACCTTTAATTGGAATATGTGGAGGCTATCAAATCCTTGGAAAATATTTAAAAGACCCTTATAACATAGAAGAGGGTGGAGAAATTAAGGGTTTAGGACTTTTAGATTCAGAAACAGTATTTGAAAAGGAAAAGACAACAGTAAGAGTAAAGGGAAATTTAGAAAAGGTAGATGGAATTTTTAAAAATCTTTCAAATAAAGAATATGAAGGTTATGAAATTCATATGGGGTTAACTACTAATAATAAAAACCTTGTTAACAATAAAAATGTATATGGAACTTATATACATGGAATATTTGATAAAGAAGAAATAACAAAGGTAATAATAGAAGAGCTTTTAAAGAAAAAGGGATTAAATACAGAAAATCTTAAAGCTTTTAATATAGAAGAATATAAAGAAACTCAATATGATACTTTAGCACAGGAAGTAAGAAAGGCTTTAGATATAGATTATATATATAAAATAATGGGATTATAAGGTGAAAAAATGAAAATTGAAAAGATAAAACCAGAGGAAATAGAAAAACGCAGTTTTGAAATAATTACAGAAATATTAGGAGATAAAAAATTAGCTCATGAAAATGAAAAAGTAATAAAAAGAGTTATACATACTTCAGCAGATTTTGATTATGCAGATAATTTATATTTTTCAGAGAATATAGTAGAAAAGCTTGTTAATGCAATAAAAGGGGGAGCTTGTATTGTTACAGATACTCAAATGGTTAAAGCTGGTATAAATAAAAAAACATTAGCTAAATTTAATGGAGAGGTATTTTGTTTTATAGGGGATGAAGATGTTTCTAAAAAGGCAAAGGAAAAAGGAGTAACAAGGTCAATTGTAAGTATGGAAAAAGCTTGTACAATAGATAAAAAGCTTATTTTTGCCATAGGAAATGCTCCAACTGCATTAATAAGAATAACAGAACTTATTAAAGAAGGAAAAGTAAAACCAGAGGGTGTAATAGGAGTGCCAGTAGGTTTTGTAAATGTGGTAGCTTCGAAGGAAATGATGATAGAAAGTAATGAGCCTTGCATAGTAGCAAGAGGAAGAAAAGGTGGAAGTAATATAGCTGCTGCCATTTGTAATGCCTTAATTTATATGGCAGATGGAAGATAAGAATTTAAGGTGATTATATGAATAAAAAGGATTTAGAAAAGGAAAATTTTATAGATTCTAAAGAGAATATGTATATATATAAAAATCATAAAAAGCTTAGATTTGGCTATACAACAGGCTCTTGTGCAGCAGCAGCTTCTAAGGCTTCTATAATAATGCTTTTAAGTAAAAAACCTATTAAAAAAATTCAGATTATGACTCCTAAAAAAATACTTTTAAATCTTAATGTTTTAGATATAAGTTTTGGAGAGGATTTTGTAAAGTGTGCTATAAAAAAAGATAGTGGGGATGACCCAGATGTAACAAATGGAATACTTGTATATTCAAAGGTTCAGTTTTCAAAGGATAAAGATATTATAATTGATGGTGGAATTGGAGTTGGAAGAGTTACAAAAGATGGACTTCAATGTAAAAAAGGAAGTGCTGCAATTAATAAAGTCCCTAGAGAAATGATTTATAAAGAAGTAAAAAATATATGTGAAGAATTTGAATATAAAGAGGGGCTTTATGTTGAAATATCAATACCAGAGGGAGTAGAAATTGCTAAAAAAACCTTTAATCCAAGGCTTGGAATAGAAGGGGGAATTTCTATTTTAGGAACAAGTGGAATTATAGAACCTATGAGTGAGAAAGCACTTATTGACACTATAAAGGTGGAAATGAAACAACTAAAAGTAAATGGAGCAGAGTATCTTTTAATAACTCCTGGAAATTATGGAGAAAGTTTTTCAAGAGAAAATATGGAGATAAATATAGAAAATTCCTTAAAATGTAGTAATTTTGTTGGAGAAACCTTAGATTATGCCTGTGAGATAGGAATAAAAGGCATTTTATTTATTGCTCATATAGGAAAGTTTATAAAGGTTGCAGGTGGAATTATGAATACTCATTCTAAAAATGCAGATTGTAGAATGGAAATTTTAGCAGCCCATGCTGGAATTTGTGGGGCAAACTCAAAAATTATTAAAGCTATAATGAATTGTATAACAACAGATGAGGCAATAGAAATATTAGAAAAAGAAGGATTAAAGGATGAAACAATGAAGTCAATTAGTAAAAAAATAGACTTTTATTTAAAAAATAGAATAAGAAATGAATTTTTAGTTGGAGCAGTTGTATTTTCAAATAAATATGGAATACTTTGTGAAACAGAAGATGTTAAAGAATTAATAATTAACTTATAGATAAAAGGGAGGAAAAAAATGAAGGGAAGATTATATGGGGTAGGAGTTGGGCCAGGAGACCCAGAACTTTTAACTCTTAAGGCAGTAAGATTAATTAAAGAATGTGAAGTAGTAGCAATTCCAGCTAACTCAAAGGAAAAATGTGTAGCTTATAAAATAGCATCTCAAGTTATTGAAAATATTGATGATAAAGAATTTTTATATGTACATATGCCTATGACAAAGGATGAAAATTTATTAAAGGAAAGTCATAATAAAGCCTCAGAACAAATAGCTAACATTTTAGATAATGGAAAAAGTGTAGCCTTTTTAACTTTAGGTGACCCTAGCATTTATTCAACTTATATTTATATTCATAAGCTTTTATTAAATAAAGGATATGAAACAGAGATAATAAGTGGAATACCTTCTTTTTGTGCTGCTTCTGCAAAAATAAATGAAGGCTTAGTTGAAAAATCAGAAGAACTTCATATAATTCCTGCTTCTTATGAAATTAAAGAGGCTTTAAAACTTAAAGGAACTAAGGTTTTTATGAAAAGTGGAAAGAAAATAGGTGAAGTTAAAAAAGCAATAAAAGAAAATAAAAATAGAGCTATTATGGTTGAAAATTGTGGTATGGAAAATGAAAAAGTATATAAAAATCTTGAAGGTGTAAAAGAAAATGCAAGTTATTATTCTTTAATAATAGTAAAGGGGGAGTAAAATTTTATGGTTAATTTTGTTGGAGCAGGCTCTGGAGCTAAAGACTTAATAACAGTAAGAGGAAAAAATCTTATTGAAGAAGCTGATGTTATTATATATGCAGGTTCTTTAGTTAATCCTGAACTTCTTCAGTATAAAAAAGAAGAATGTATTGTTTATAACAGTGCAAAAATGACTTTAGAAGAAGTTATAGATGTTATTAAAAAAGCAGAAAAAGAAAATAAAAATACAGTTCGTCTTCATACAGGAGACCCTTGTCTTTATGGTGCCATAAAAGAGCAAATGGATATTTTAGATAAAGAGAAAATAAAATATGAATATTGCCCAGGAGTAAGCTCTTTTTGTGGAGCAGCCTCTAGCTTAAAGGCAGAATATACTCTTCCTAATATATCTCAAAGTGTTATTATAACAAGAATGGCAGGAAAAACTAAAGTGCCAGAAAAAGAGGATATAGAAAAGTTAGCATCTCATAATGCAACAATGGTAATATTTTTAAGTACAGGACTTTTAGAAGAATTAGAAAAAAAGCTTATTAAAGGTGGATATAAAGAAAATACTAAAGCTGCTATAGTTTATAAAGCAACTTGGGAGGATGAAAAGGTAGTAAGGTGTACAGTAAGTACCTTATTTGAATCTGCTAGAAAAAATAATATAACTAAAACAGCTCTTATAGTAGTTGGAGATGTATTAGAAGGTAGTGAATATAATCGCTCAGAATTATATAATCCATTTTTTACAACAGAGTTTAGAAAGGGCATAGAATAAGGAGGAAATTTTATTTGAAAATTGCTATAGTTAGCTTTACAAATAATGGAACTATACTTAATAAAAAAGTAAATAATGAACTTGAAAAGTTAGGATATATATGTAAGTCTTATAGTATTTCAAGGTTTTCAAAAAGGTATAATTTAAATAAAATAGAGCCTTCTTTAAAAGAATGGACTAAAAAGCATTTTAAAGAAGAGGATGCTTTAATTTTTATAAGTGCTTCTGGCATTGCAGTAAGGGCTATAGCACCTTTTGTTAAAGATAAAAAAACAGATCCTGCAGTTATTGTTATAGATGAATTAGGAAGGTTTGTTATTCCTCTTTTATCAGGACATATAGGAGGAGCTAATGAGCTTTCTAAGAAAATTTCTAAATTTACAAATTCTATAGAAGTTATAACAACTGCTACAGATATAAATAATAAATTTGCAGTAGATGTTTTTGCTAAAAACAATAATTTATATATTTCTAATATGACTATTGCAAAGGAAATATCAAGTAAAATATTAGAGGGAGAAAAAATAGGCTTTTTAAGTGATTTTAACTTTAAAGGAAATATTCCCTCTGAACTTGTTAAAAAAAATATAGAGAATATTGTAGAAGAAGAAAAGAAAAAAGTTTCAATAAAAAATCCTAAAATAGGAATATATGTTTCCATAAGTGGAAAGGATATATATGAAAAAACATTAAATTTAATTCCTAAGATTGTAACTATTGGAATTGGATGCAGAAAGGGTACAGATATTAAAAATATAGAAGAACTAGTTTTTAAGGTATTAAAAGAAAATAATATATCTATACATTCAGTTAAAAAAATAAGTAGCATAGATTTAAAAAAAGATGAAGAAGGAATAAAGGAATTTTCTAAAAAATATAACATTCCTTTTAAAGTTTATTCTAAAAAAGAGTTAGAAAAGGTAGAAGGTAATTTTACAGAATCAGATTTTGTAAAGTCAGTTACAGGAATAAGTAATGTTTGTGAAAGAGCAGCAATTATAGAAAATAAAAAAGGAAAATTAAAGGTAAAAAAAACTATAGGAAATAAAGTTACATTAGCTTTATATATAGAAAAATGGGGTGGAGTTTTTGAATAAAAAATTATATGTAGTTGGAATTGGACCTGGAGAATATGAACAAATGACAATAAAGGCAGTAAAAACATTAGAAAGTAGTGATGTTATAGTAGGTTATACTGTTTATGTTCATTTAATAGAAAAGTATTTTAAGGGAAAAGAGTTTTTAACAACTCCAATGAAAAAAGAAGTTGATAGATGTATATTAGCCTTTGAAGAAGCAGAAAAAGGTAAAAAAGTATCTTTAGTATGTAGTGGAGATTCTGGAGTTTATGGAATGGCAGAAATTGTATTAAGATTATCTTCAAAGTATAAAGATGTTGAAGTTGAAATAGTTTCAGGAATAACAGCAGCTTTAAGTGGAGCTTCAGTTTTAGGTGCACCTTTAATACATGATTTTGCAGTTATAAGTTTAAGTGATTTATTAACTCCTTGGGAAAAAATAGAGAAAAGACTTTTACTAGCTGCAAAATCAGATTTTGTAATATGTCTTTATAATCCTTCAAGTAAAAAAAGACAGGATTATTTAAAAAAGGCCTGTGATTTAATTATGAAATTTCAAAAAAAAGATACTATATGTGGCTATGTTAAAAACATAGGAAGAGAGAAAGAAGAATATAAAATTTTAACCTTAGAAGAGTTAAGGGAGAGTTTAGTAGATATGTTTACTACAGTCTTTATAGGAAATTCTCAAACTAAAGAAATAAATGGAAAGATGGTAACACCAAGGGGATATAAAAATGTATAAATTACTAATATTTGGTGGTACAACTGAAGGAAGAAAGCTTATAGAGTATCTTAAAGATAAAAATATAAAAATTTACTTATGTGTTGCAACAGAGTATGGAGAGTCTCTTATTGAAGAAAATGAAAATATAAAAATATCTTCTAAAAGGTTAAATAAAGAAGATATGATAGAGCTTATAAATAAAGAAAATTTTGATTTAGTAATAGATAGCACTCACCCCTATGCTTTAGAAGTTTCTGAAAATATTTTTTTAGCTTGTAAAGAAACAAAAAAAGAATATTTAAGGCTTTTAAGAGAAAGTGAAGAGGAAAATAAAGAAGATATTATATATGTAAATTCAGTAAAGGAAGCAGTAGATTTTTTAGAAAATACCTATGGAAATATATTAGTTACAACAGGAAGTAAAGAAATATCAAGTTTTACTTGTTTAAAAAATTATAAAGAAAGAGTTTTTGCAAGGGTTTTGTCTATTCCAAAGGTAGTTGAAGAATGTTCAAAACTAGGATTTCAAGGAGCTAATTTAATAGCTATGCAAGGGCCTTTTACAGAAGAGTTTAATTATGCCTTATTAAAACAGATTAATGGAAAATATTTAGTTACAAAGGAATCTGGAACTTTAGGTGGTTTTAAAGAAAAAATAAATTCTGCAAAAAGAGCAGGGGCAAAGGTAGTTGTAATTGGAAGACCTAAAAAAGAAAAGGGATTTAGCTTTAATGAAATAATAAATATACTTAAAGTAAAGTTTAATATAAAAAATAAAAAGAAAATATATTTAGTTGGAATAGGTATGGGAAATCTTGAAACTATGACTTTAAAGGCAGAGAAAGTAATTAAAACTTGTGACATTATAATTGGTGCTAAGCGTATGGTAGAAAGTTTAAAAAACTTTAGTAAAAAAAGCTTTATTTCTTATAACTATGATGAAATATTAAATTTTATTGAAGAACATAATGAATATGAAAATATTGTTATTGCTTATTCTGGAGATACTAGTTTTTATAGTGGCTCAAAAAAAATGCTAGAAAAACTAAAAAAATATGATGCAGAAGTAATATGTGGAATATCTTCACCTGTTTATTTTGCATCAAAAATAAATAAAAGCTTAGATGATACAAAGCTTATAAGTATGCATGGAAAGGAAGAAAATATTATTTATCATATTTTACATAATAAGAAAGTTTTTTCTCTTTTAGGAGGAAAAGATAGTATAAAAACTCTATGTAAAACTCTTATTTTTTATCAATTAGATAATGTTAATTTATATATAGGACAAAATCTTTCCTATAAAGAAGAAAAAATATTTAAAGGAAAACCAAAGGATTTTATAAATTCAGAATTTGAAGGATTAACTGTTATATTAATAGAAAATGAAAACTTTTCACCTAAAAAAGCTTATATAAATATAAAAGATGAAGAATTTTTACGTGGGGAAGTTCCTATGACTAAAGAAGAAATTAGAAGTCTTTCAATATTAAAGCTTGAATTAGATAAAGATTCTATTGTATATGATATTGGTGCAGGAACAGGCTCTGTTTCTATAGAAATGGCTTTAAATGTAGAAAAAGGTAAGGTATTTTCTATTGAAAAAAATCAAAAAGGAATAGACCTTATTAATGAAAATAAAAAGAAATTTAAAGCAGATAATATAGAAGTTATAAAAGGGGTTGCACCAAAGGTTTTAGATTCCCTTTTAAAACCAACTCATGCCTTTATAGGAGGCTCTTCTAGTAAATTAAAAGATATTATTAAAACCCTTTTAGATAAAAATCCAAAAATAAAGGTGGTTATAAATGCAATAACTTTAGAAACTTTACTAGAGGCTCTTAATTGTATAAAAGAATTTAATGTTAAATCTATAGATATAACTCAAGTAGTTGTTTCTAAAAATAAAAAATTAGGAAACTATAACTTAATGACAGGTCAAAATCCTATTTATATAATTTCCTTTAAAGGAGAAAATAAAAATGAGTAGAGTAATGATTGCAGCTATTTCAAGTGGAAGCGGAAAAACAACAATTACTTGTGGACTTCTTCAAGCTTTAGTTAACAGAAAACTTAAAGTTTCCTCCTTTAAATGTGGGCCAGATTATATAGACCCTATGTTTCATACAAAAGTTATTAAAACAAAGTCAAAAAACTTAGATAGTTTTTTTTATGATGAAAATACTTTAAAATATTTAATGGATAAATCAATGAAAAATACAGATATATCTATAATTGAAGGAGTTATGGGCTTTTATGATGGATTAAGCACTTCATCTTTTAAAGGAACATCTTATGAAATAAGTAAAATAACAAAGACCCCTGTAATTTTAGTTGTAAATGCAAAAGGAATGAGTAGGTCTATTGTTCCTATGATAAAGGGATTTTTAGAGTATGTAGAAAATTCTAATATAAAGGGTGTTATTTTAAATGAAATATCAAAAATGATTTATAAAGATATAAAGGATTTAATTGAAGAAGAACTTAATATAAAGGTTTTTGGTTATGTTCCTAATATAAAGGACTTAACAATAGAGAGTAGACACTTAGGGCTTATTACTCCTAGCGAAGTTAAGAATTTAGAAGAAAAGCTTAATAAATTAGCAGAAGTTTTAGAAGAAACTTTAGATATAGATAAAATAATATCTCTTGCAAATACTAGTAAAAAATTAGATTATGAAAAAATAAATGTGCCAAAAATAAATTTAAAAGATAATAAAAAAATAAAAATAGCTATTGCCTATGATGAAGCTTTTTGTTTTTATTATGAAGATAATATAAACCTTTTAAAGAAAATGGGAGTTGAAATAGTATATTTTAGTCCTATACATGATAAATTTCTTCCAAAGAACATAAATGGACTTATTTTAGGAGGGGGCTATCCTGAACTTTATGCTAAAGAACTTTCAAATAATAAATCTATGAAAGAAAGTATATATAATGAAATAAATAATGGGCTTATAACTATTGCAGAGTGTGGCGGTTTTATGTATCTTCATGAGAATATGGAAGATATTAATGGCATTTCTTATGAAATGGTAGGTATTATAAAAGGAAAATCTTATAAAACTTCAAAACTTAATAGATTTGGATATATAAATATAAAAGCTTTAGAGGATAATTTTTTATGTAAAAAAGATGAGATTATAAAAGGACATGAATTTCATTATTTTGATAGTACAAATTGTGGAGAAAAGTTTTTTGCAGAAAAACCTTCAAAGAAAAGAAGTTGGAAGTGTATAAATTTAACTAATAATTTATTTGCAGGATATCCTCATATACATTTTTATTCAAACTTAAATGTTCCTTATAACTTTATTAAGGCTTGTAAAAATTATAATTATTAAACTTTAAAATATATTTTCTTATATAAAAAATTTAATTAAAACTTAAAGAAGATAAAATGGTGGGATAACATGAATTTAGATGATATTTTAAAAAAAATAGAAAAACCAAGTGAAGAAGCAATAAAAGAAAGTAGAAAAAGGTGGGATAGCATTTCAAAACCTTTAAGAAGCTTAGGGCTTTTAGAAGAGGCAATAATTAAAATTGCAGGTATTCAAGAAAATTCTAAAGTAAATATTAATAAAAAAGCTCTTATAGTAATGTGTGCTGATAATGGGGTAGTTTGTGAAAATGTAACTCAAACAGGTATGGAAATTACAGCTTTAGTAACAGAAAACTTTACAAAAAATAAAACATCAGCCTCTGTTATGGCAAATTCTCTTAATGTAGATGTCTTTCCAGTTGATATTGGTGTGTATAGGAACTTAGAAAATGTTATAAAGAAGGAAGAAGAAATTGTACCTAGAAAAATTATAGATAGAAAAATAGGCTATGGTACAAAAAATTTATATAAAGAACCAGCTATGACAGAAGAGGAAACAATAAAAGCAATAAAAGCTGGTATTAATATGGTTAGAATTTTAAAAGAAAAGGGTTATAAAATAATAGCAACAGGAGAAATGGGAATAGGAAATACTACAACAAGTAGTGCTTTAGCCTCTGTATTTTTAGATAAATCAGTAGAAACAGTAACAGGAAAGGGAGCAGGCCTTAGCATAAAAGGACTTGAAAGAAAAATAGAAGTTATAAAATCTGCTATAAAGCTTCATAAACCAAATAAAAATAATCCTATAGATGTTTTATCAAAACTTGGTGGTTTTGACATAGCAGGTCTAGTTGGTGTTTTTTTAGGAGGCTCATTATATAAAGTGCCAATAGTTATAGATGGATTTATTTCAGGAGTTTCAGCCCTTATAGCTTGTAAAATTAATCCTTTAGTATCAAATTATATTTTGCCTTCTCATGTTTCAAAGGAACCAGCAGGAAAGCTTATTTTAGATGCTTTAAATTTAAAACCTTTATTAAATTGTGAAATGTGCCTTGGAGAAGGAACAGGAGCAATTTCAATATTCCCTATTTTAGATTTAGCCCTTACTGTATATAATAATATGGTGCTTTTTGATGAACAAGGATTTTGTTATAAACCTTTATAAAAAATAAGGAGAATTTTATTTATGTTATATTTAGTTACTGGTGGTAGTGGTAGTGGAAAATCTGAATATGCAGAAAATCTTGCAGTATCCTTAAAAAAAGAAAATTTAATTTATATTGCAACTATGTTTCCTTTTGATGATGAAAGTTTAAAAAAAATTGAAAGACATAAAATTATGAGAAAAAATAAGGGCTTTTTAACAAAAGAATGTTATAAAAATTTAGAAGATATTTCTATTTATAAAAATTCTACAGTTCTCTTAGATTGTATGTCTAATTTAGTGGCAAATGAAATGTATATGGAAAATAAAGAAGATAAAGATATTGTGTTAAAAATAATTAATGGGGTAAAAAGGTTAAAAAATATTTCAGACAATATAGTTATTGTAACAAATGAAATATTTTCTGATGGAATAGAATATGACAAAGAAACAGAAAAATATATAAATAATTTAGGAAAAATAAACAAAGAACTTGGACAATTAGCAGAACAGGTTATTGAAGTTGTATATACTATTCCTATATATATAAAGGGGGAAGTTTAGATGTGGAACTCATTTAAAATAGCTTTTTCTATGTATTCAAAAATACCAATGCCAAAAACAGATTGGAATAAAGAAAATATGAAATATGCCCTATGCTTTTTTCCTTTAGTTGGCTTAGCTATAGGAATTGTATTTTATTTATGGAGCCTTTTAGCTAAATTTTTAGCTGTAGGAAATATATTTACTACAGCAATTTATACTATAATTCCTATATTAATTACAGGTGGTATACATATGGATGGTTTTGTTGATTCTATGGATGCTATAAATTCTTACCAAAGTATAGAAAGAAAGCTTGAAATTCTTAAAGATTCTCATATAGGAGCCTTTGCTTTAATAACTTCAATAACATATTTTATAGCTTATTTTGGAGTACTAAGTGAAATAAAGGGAGAGGAGATAATTATTGTATCCTTAGGGTTTATATTATCAAGGGCTTTAAGTGGCCTTTCAATAGTAACTTTTCCCTTAGCTAAAAAAAGTGGTCTTGCAGCAAATTTTTCAGATTCAGCACAAAAAAAGAAAGTAAAAATTACAATGATTATTTATATAATAATTATTAGTTTAATTATGCTTTATATAAATCTTTTTTTAGGAATAGCTTCAATAGTATCTTCTTTAGTAATATTTTTTTATTATAAATCAATGGCTAAAAAAAAGTTTGGAGGAATTACAGGAGATATTGCAGGGTATTTTCTTCAACTTTGTGAACTTTTTATAGCTTTAGCATTAGTTTTAGTTGGAAAAATATTTTTATAGGAGGATTTTTTTTATGAATTTTATAATTGGTGGAAAAGCTCAAGGAAAATTAGATTATGCTTTAAATACTTTTAATTTAAAAAAAGAAGATATTTTTAATTGTGAAAAACTTGAAAATGAAAAAGAAATAAATTTTGAAATGTTAAAATCAAAAAAGGCACTTTATAAATTTCATATTTTAATAAAGGTATTGTTAAAATATAATACTCCTGAAAATACTAAAAATTTAATAAAAGAATTATTAGAAGAAAAAAGAGATTATATAATAATAGCTGATGAAATAGGGTATGGAGTTGTTCCAATAGATAATTTTGAAAGAATGTATAGAGAAGTAGAAGGAAGAATATGCTGTGAAGTTGTTAAAAATTCTGAAAAAGTATATAGAGTTATTTGTGGCATTGGAACTATTATTAAGGAATAAAATTATAAAAGGAGTAAAAAATATGCTTAACATAATATTTATTCGTCATTTAAAAACAAAGGGAAATAAAGAAAAAAGATATATAGGAACAACAGATGAAAGTTTACTTAAAGAAGAAATAGAAAAGGTTAATATAAATAATTATCCTAAAAAAATTCAAAAGGTTTATTCAAGTCCATTAAAAAGATGTATAGAAACTTCAAAATGTATATATAAAAATTTTCAGCCTGTAATATATGAAAATTTAAAAGAATGTGATTTTGGAGATTTTGAAAATAAAAATTATAAGGAATTATCAAATAATATATATTATCAAAAGTGGATAGATAGTAATGGAAAACTTCCCTTTCCCAATGGAGAAAGCCATAAAAAGTTTAAAAAAAGATGTATAGAAGCTTTTGAAGAAATAATAAAAGAAGCTATAAATTTAAAAGAAAAAAATATTGCATTAGTAGTTCATGGAGGAACTATAATGGCTATTTTAGAAAAATTTGAAGTTTCTAGAAAAAGTTTTTATGATTACCAAGTGAAAAATGGATGTGGATTTATTGGAGAAATAGATGAAGAAAAGTGGAATTTAGAAAAGAAAATAAAAATAGTAAAAGAAATAAAAATACCTGATGCATAAAAATTTTCTTTTATATATCAGGTATTTTGCTATTTTAAAAGAGTTTTGAACTCATCTATACTTTTAGGATATATATTATCATTAGAAACTATATTTTTAGAAACAAGAACTTCATACATATCAAAAAGAATAGGCTTTTTTAAATTTGCAGCCTTAACTACATCTTCATTTTTAAATATTTCAGTTGGTGTACCATCAAAGATAATATTTCCCTTTGAAAAAACAAGAACTCTTTCTGCCCAGCGGTAAACAAAGTTAACATCATGGGTTGAAACTAAAATAGTTTTTCCTTCTTCATTAAGTTTTGATAAAACCTCTTCAAGGACAGCTGAATTTATAGGGTCTAAAGAAGCTGTTGGCTCATCAAATATAATTACTTCAGGTTTCATGGCAATAATATCTGCAATACTTACTCTCTTTTTTTCACCACCACTTAAATAATGAGGTGGACGGTCTTTAAAATCTGAAATATTCATATAATTAAGAGCCATTTCAACACGACTTTTAACTTCTTCCTTTGGAAGCTTTAAATTCATAGGACCAAAGGAAACCTCTGCCATTACAGTTGAGGCTATAATTTGACTATCTGCATCTTGAAAAACAATTCCAACATTTTTTCTAAGTTCATTTAAATTTTTCTTTTCAATAACTTTTCCATTGTATAATATTTTACCATTTTTAGCTTTTAATACACCATTTAAATTTAAGAAAAAGGTAGATTTTCCAGCTCCATTAGAACCAATAACACAAACTCTTTCTCCTTTATAAAAGTTAACATTAATTTTATTTAAAGCTGTCTTTCCATTACCATATGTATATTCTAAGTCTTTAACTTCAATAATAGGATTTTTCATAATAATTTTCTCCTTATTTTGTAATTAATGCTATAGCTATAATAAAAATTATAAATATAATGCTATATACTATTTGATTTACTTTAATTTTTTTATCTTCCTCAAGAAAAAGAAATTCACCCTCATAACATCTTGATTCAAGAGCATTATAATACTCATTTGCTTTTTTAAAAGACACAACTAAAAGATTACTTAAAATTTGCCCAAAAGAATAACAAGAAGTTTTAAAATTCCTATATCCTAAACGAGATATAGCAGAATTTTTCATGTTACATTGAACTTCCATAAGAATGAAAATATATCTATAAATTAAATTCATAAGTTCTGTAATAATACTTGGAACATGACATTTTCTAAGTACAGATATAATTTCAAAAGAAGGGGTAGAAAGTGTCATAAGATAAGTTGAACTTACTGCACCTAAAGCTTTTAATACTAAAAAAATAGTGCTTTTTATACTATTTATTGAGGTATAAATATAAAAAAAATAAAAGTTAATATTATATTCTCCAATAGTAGTAGTAGTAGGCTTTCTTGAAACTCCAAAGGCAATAGCAAAACTTCCAAGTATAATAAATGTAAGTGGAATACTCATAAGAGAAATATAATCATGAATATGTAAGCCACTTTTAACAATATTTAAATATGCCATTAGTGCAATTATTATAATTGAAACATAAACATTATCAAGTATTATACATAAAAGTAAGGTAAGTATTGAAAAGCCAACTTTAAAATTTGGACTCCAATTTCTTATTTTTGAGTTATATGCATAATAATCTATAGAAAATACGCCTTCCCCATGATGATGTGCCATTTAAAATCCCTCCATATATAAAAATCTCTTGAAAGTATACCATAAAAATATAAAAATATAAAACTTTATTAAAGAATTATTCTTAAGAACCAAATAAAGTAATTTAATGTAAAAATATTGAAAAATTATTGACAAAATTTCTTATATAGTGTTATATATAAAATGATTGATTATTATGTTTTAAGAGAATTTTTGTTAAGTAAGGAATGAAAAAGTTATGAATAATAAAAAAACAATTTTTGTTAAAGTAGGATTAGTTTTTGCCTTTGGTTTTTTATCAGCACCAATTATTAAGGCAGATGTAATAACAACAACTATTCCCTATGTAGATGATAATGGAGTAAAATCTGTAAATATAGAAGACCTTGCAAGAGCATCAAAAGGAACAGTAGTAGAAAATGAAGAATCTGTAGATATAGTTATAAATGATGCTATTTTATCTATATATCCAGAAAAAGGAGCAGCCTTTTTAGATGGAGATTTAATTCCTTTAAAAACAAAAACTGTTATTGATAATGCTACAGGAGAAACTTTTGAATTCCCAATATGTGAAAAAATAACGGAAAATGATGGAGGACACTTAATACCAGTGTCTGTAGTTTCAAAATCCTTTGGAATTGAAGGAGAAGAAACAGGATATGTAATTAAAACAGAAGTAAAAACTGAAAAAAATAATAATAAAACAAGTAATGGTAATAGTAGTGATAGTAATGATATTATTGAAAGCAGTACTGTTCATACAAATACTGCAAATAGTAGTAGTAATAATGATAGTGATGAAAACAGTAATTTAAATACAAAAACTGAAGATGGGTTTGAAAATAATAATAGCAATAATAATAATGATAATAACACTGAAAATAATAAAAATGATAGTAAGATAAATGAAGGCAGTGATAATTAGTGAAAGAAAGTAGTTTAAAAGTATTTGGAGGTAAAGTTTTCTCATGAAAAAAAATATAGTAGCTATAGGAGTCTTAGGAATATGTTCAACTATGTTTTTAGGATGTAATGTTGACTTAACAAAATTACCTACTATTCCATTTGAAAAGTTTGTGTTAGAAGGAGATACTGAAGAAAAAGATATAAAATTAGATGAAGTAGAAAATTGTATAACAACAGAAGATTTAGATAAATTAACAGAGAATACAACAAACCTATTTAATTTAATATATGGTAAAGATTATTATTATGAAAATTATTATGATTTAGAAAAGTATTTTGAAAATACAAAGGATTTTTTTACAAATGATTATTATGAAAGTCTTATAAAAAATAAAAATAATAATTTAAAAAAGATAGCAGACAATATTTATTCTAAGGAAAATCAATTCTTTAAACAGGAAGAAATAATAGAATTTGAAGAAGATACAGATAAAAGATATATAGTTGTTGAAGTTGTATATATAAATGATTCTAAAAGCTTTATTACTGATAAAATAAAATTAACTATAGATAATGAATGTAAAATATCAGATTCTGAAATAATATCTCAAGGAGAAGTTGTTGATAATACTACAAAAGCCTTAACTTCTGAAGGCTCTATTATTAGTGATAATGAAATTAATAATTTTAAAAAGATATTTTCAAACTTTTTAGAAGAAATGTATAATGAAGAATTATATAAAAATATTGAAGAGGAAGAAAGCAAGTTAGAATTAACTTCTTTAATAGAAAATTTAACCTTAGAAAATAAGGATGAGGAAGTATTAAAGAAACTATTTTTAGCAGGTAGAGGAACATTTAATAACTATTATATAACTAAAGTATATTTAGAAGATAAAGATGCCTTAGCAAAGAGTGTATTTACTGTTTCTTTTGTAAAGGGTAATGATGTAACAGAATTTAAAGTAAATTTTTCAAGAATAAATCAGAGTATTACTTCGATTTCTATGTAGTAGTAACTAAAGAAGTGAGAAAGGAAAGTCTTAAAACATGAGTAAAGAGAAAAAAATAAAACATGAGAAAAAACGTAAAAAAAGACATATAGTTAGAAATATATTTCTTGTATTATTTCTTATAATAATTATTTCTGCAATTGCGGCAGCTTTTCTAGGATATAATTTTTATAAAAAACATAAAATTGAAATAAGTAATTGTATAAAAGATGGCTATAAAAAAGTAGAATCAATAGATGAAAATACTTTTAATGGTAGACATAGTACAAAAATTTATGATAAAGATGGTAATTTGTTAAAAGAATTTAAAGTAAATAATTCTATATATAAATCTTATAATGAAATAAATCCATTAGTTTTTAAAGCTAGTATTGCAATAGAAGATGAAAGGTTTTATGACCATAAAGGAATAGATTATAAAGGAATATTAAGAGCTGGAGTAAAGTATTTAACAAGTAAAGGACAAGAAGTTCAAGGAGGTTCTACTATAACTCAACAATTATGTAAATATACATTTTTAACTTTAGATAAAACTATGTGGAGAAAACTAGAGGAAATGGTTATAGCACAAGAGCTAGAAAAAAAGTATACTAAAAATGAAATATTAGAGTTTTATGTAAATAATAATTATTTTGGTTATGGTTGTTATGGTATTGAAAGTGCTTCTGAATATTTCTTTCAAAAAAGTACAAATGATTTAACTCTTTCAGAAATAGCATTTTTAGTTGGAATTCCAAATAACCCAACTGTATATGACCCCATTAATAAAATAGATAATACTTTAGAAAGACGAAATCTTATATTAAATAAAATGCTTGAATTAGGATATATAACTAAAGAAGAATATGATGAAGCAGTAAAGGAAGAAATAGTATTAAATGTAAATAAGGTTTATTTTGATAATACAGTAGATGATTATGCTTTAGATTTAGCAGTAAATGAATCAACAAAAATCTTAATGAAAATGAAAGGCTTTCAGTTTAAATATATATTTTCTACAGAAGAGGAACGAGTAAATTATTTTGATAAATATAATGAATTATACAATTCTTGTAGAGATGAATTTTTAACTGGAGGATATGAAGTAAATACTACTATAGATATGGAACTTCAAAATCAATTACAATTGTATATTGATAATGAACTTCAAGGAGAAACAGAAGTTGATGAAGAAACAGGTATTTATAAAAGACAAGCTGCAGCTACAGTAATAGATAATAGTAATGGAACAGTAGTTGCAATAGTAGGAGGAAGAACACAAGAAGGAAATACTTATAATAGAGCCTTATTATCTGCAAGACAACCAGGTTCTGCTATAAAGCCTTTAATTGCATATACACCAGCCTTTGAAAATGGATATTATCCTGATGAAATGTATATGGATGAACCTATAGAAAATGGACCAAGTAACTGGTTTGATGGATACTATGGAAATATTTCCTTAAGATATGCTATAGAAACATCTGTAAATACAATTCCTTATAGATTAATGGAAAGTTTAGGAGTAGATAAGTGTAAAAAATATTTAACTAACATGGAATTTAAATATCTTACTCCAGAGGATAATTCACCAATACTTGCAGTTGGAGGATGGTCAAAAGGTGCAACTACAGTAGAAATGGCTGGAGGATTTTCTACATTAGCTCGTAATGGAACATTTATAGAACCTACTAATATTTTAAAAATAACTAAAGTAGGAGTAGATAAAGAAATTTATGAAAATGCTTTTTTACAAAAGAAAATTTATGATGAAGGGGCATGTTACTTAACTACAGATGCCTTAAAGGGAGTTTTAACTAAAGAGTATGCTACAGCTCATGGAAGTGGAATTGACAATTTTGTAAATCAAGCTGGAAAAACTGGTTCAACAGATGAGTATAAGGATTTATGGATGGCTGGCTATACCCCTTATTACACTACTGTAGTTTGGAATGGTACAGACACACCAGAACCTTTATATTCAAGTATGTCAGCCTCAAAGAATATATGGAAAAATATGATGACTTATTTACACAAAGACTTAGAAGATAAAGAGTTTCAAAAACCAGAATCTATATATGAAGAAAATGGACAATTAAAAAATAATTTATCAAGTGGAGAAAATAAAATACTTTTAGCTAGAAAAAATGAAGAAACAACAAGAAAATCTTCTGAAATTAATGAGCAAACAGAAAGAATTAAAGAAAATTCTTATAGAATAGAATATGGATTATCTGACAAAGAAGAAGAGGCAAGGGAGAAAAAGGCAAAAATTGCTTTAGAAGAATTATCTGAGTATAATCTTACAAAATCAACACAAGAAGAAGAGCTAAATAAATTATTAGAAAAGTGTAGTAGTAAGATAGAAGAAGTTAAAAAAGTTTCTTCTTATAATGAATATATTTTAGAATATAAAAATTTAAAAACTTATTTTACTAATAAATTAAATAGCATAAAAGCAGAAGAAAAACGTAAGCTAGAAGAAAAAAATAGAGTAAATAAACCATCAACAAGTACAGCAATAACAACAAGTACAGCAAATAAAAATAATAAAACTAATACAACAACAACAACCACCACAACAACAGCTACTACTAGAAAAAAAAATAAAAATAATTAAATAGTAAATTAACATAATACTATGAAAGAGGAAAAAATTATGTTAGGGAAGAAAAAGGGAAAAATAATAATAATTATTATAGTGATTATAGCATTAGGCTTTATTATACCTTCTTTGTTAAAAAAGGAAAAGCTTGCAACTAATGTTGAAACAAGTGTTCAAAAAGAGCATAAAATTAAAAGCCTTGCTTCAAAGGCAGGATATAAAATATTTAGCTTTGAAGAGAGAGACTTTATACTTGTAATTCCAGAAGAGTCTTTAGAGGAAGAGGAATTTAAAAATTTTATAAAAGAAATATATGATTATGGAAGTGAAGCTAAGGAAGAATATATTTCTTTTCAAGTTTTTTCAGATGAACAACATGGAAAAAAACTTGAAAATTTTTATGAAGAAGGCTTATTAAAGGATGTAAAAATAGATTTTAAAACAAATAAAGTAACTATAGGAACCTTTGAAAAAGTTCCAGCTATAGAAAAATCAGAATTTATTAATGATTATTCTCAAGGAAAAGTAATTTCTAAAGATGGAAATATAATTATAACTATGGATATGACTTTTGAAGGGGAAAACCCAGTAAATGTTGTAGCAAATGCTAAAGCCTTTTGTGAGTTATTTAAAGCTTCTAATCCATCAAAAAATATTAATGGTATAGAACTTCACTTAAATGAAGATAGTGATACAAATCAATATAGATTTAACAGTTTATTTGAAGAAGTTTTAGAAAAAATAGAAGTAGTAAATTATTAAGAAATTTTGGAGCTAATTTTTGTTAGCTCCAATTTTTATTTTTAATAAAAATGAAAAAGAATTTTAATATAATTTACTATTGATATTAATTATCATTTACAAATGATAAAACTAATGTTATAGTATATTCAGGCTTTAAATTATCGCGGCAATTTCTATAGGAGATGATAATTATGGCAAAAATGATGGGTCCTAGATTTAAAAGATGTAGAAGATTAGGATTAAATGTAATAGGACATCCAAAGGCAATGGACAGAGCAAATAATACAAATGCTAGAGATGGTAAAAAACTATCAGCATATGGTACACAATTATTGGAAAAACAAAGATTAAGAGCTTATTATGGTGTAATGGAAAAGCAATTTAGAAATTACTATAAAAAAGCTACAAAGATGGAGGAATCAACAGGGTATGCTTTAATAAAACTGTTAGAATGTAGATTAGATAATCTTGTTTATAGATTAGGTTTTGCTACATCAACAGCAGCAGCTCGTCAAATGGTAGTTCATGGACACATTTTAGTTAATGGACAAAAGGTAGATATTCCTTCATACAATGTATCTGTTGGAGATGTAATATCTTTAAAAGAAAAATCTCAAAAAAATGAATTTTTCAAAGATACATTTACTTCAAACTTTTTAAATACTCTTCCATATTTAACTAAAAATGAAGAAGAATTTTCAGGTAAGTTAGAAAGATATCCTGAAAGAAATGAAATTCCAATAGAAATAAATGATGTACTAGTTGTTGAATTTTATTCAAAGCAACTTTAGCATTAGAAATCACGTTATACCTCCCTATAACGTGATTTTGCTTTAAAGTAAATTATTTAGAAATCTTCTGCAAGAAATAGGATGTAATTTATAAAAGGAGATTTTTATTATGATAAATATAAAAAGTAAAAATACTGATTTTTGGATGGATAAAGTAATAAATAATGAGCAAATATGGGAAGGATATTTTTTAAATGAAAAAATAACTGAAAAATCAAAAATAGTTTATACAGGTTTTTTAAATGAAGAAAAAGGAATTATGGAATGTGGCTGGGTAGTTTATCCTAATTTAAATTATCTTTTAGGATTTCTTCAAAATATATTTATTCCAACTTGTCTTATAACTTGGTTTTATAAAGAGGTAGATGATTTTTTTGTTCTTTGTGGAGATTTTGAAGAAAGTTATGAAAGAGTAAAAGAAGATGTAGAAAATGATGAATTTAATAAATATAAATTATTAGAAGATTTATATTATAGAGTAGATAAATTATGGGAAGAAAATAATGAAGAAAAAGTATTAAATGCTATAGAAGATATATGTAATGAAGTTAATCTTTCTTTTGATTGTGACCCAGAAAAAAAATTATTTATAAAAGTATTTAATAGTCCAGAAAATATACCAGATTTTATTAAGGAAGTATTAGTATTTGAAGATGAAGAGTTTATAGAAGAAGAAACTTCAATGGATTATGAAACACTAGACTATACATTAAAAAATGTATTAAAAGAACCTCTTATAAACAGAAAAATAATAGATATTTTAAATAGTAATATGAAAATTATGTTTTAAAAAAAGGGCTTTTTTTAAGCCCTTTTTTTATTTAAGTTTATTTTAAACAATTATTCATGCTCTTTGCACTTAATCCCATAGTTGATAGGTTATGTAATAGAGCAGATGTTGTTGGAGTTATTACACCAAACAAGCTTAATAAAAGAAGGCTTGTATTAAATGTAATTATAAATCTAAAGTTTTTATTAATTTTATTCATTAAAGCTGTACTTAATTTTCTTAAAGTTACAAGGTCTTCAAGATTAGAAGAAAGAAGACTTATATCAGATACTTCACGAGCAAGGTCTGAAGAATCTTTCATTGAAATAGAAACATTTGCACTAGCTAGTGCAGGGGAATCATTAATTCCATCTCCAACCATTATAACCTTATGTCCTTTTTCCTTTAACTCTTCTATTACTGAAGCTTTATTATCAGGAAGAACTTGAGATTTATATTCTGTTATTCCTAATTTTTTAGCTACTATAGAAGCTGTAGATTCTCCATCTCCTGTAAGCATTACAATATTTTTAATACCTTCTTCTTTTAAAGCTTCTATAACATATTTTGCTTCTTCTCTTATTGGGTCTTCAATACATAAAAATCCTGCAAGCTTTCCTGCAATTGCAAGGTATATAATAGAGCAGCCATCAGCTTCTTTATTTATAAGTTCAAGCTCTTCTTCTGTAACTATAACATGTTCGTCTTCAACAATAAAATGATAACTTCCAATAAGAACTTTTTCACCATTTAAATTTGATGAAATTCCATGGGCTACAACATAATTTACTTCAGCATGTTCTTCATTATGAACTAAATTTTCATCAATAGCTCCTTGAACAATAGCATTAGCAACACTATGAGGGAAATGTTCTTCTAAGCATGCAGATATTCTTAAAACTTCATCTCTATTATATCCATTACAAGGAATAACCTTTTTAAGTTTTGGAGTAGCAACAGTAAGAGTTCCTGTTTTATCAAAAACTATTGTATCTGCATTAGCAACTTCTTCAAGGTATTTACCACCCTTAACCATTATTTTATTTGTAGAAGCTTCTTTCATTGCAGAAATAACTGAAATTGGAGTAGAAAGTTTAATTGCACAAGAATAATCAACAAGTAAGACAGAAGTAGCTTTTCTTAAATTTCTTGTAAATAAGAATATAAGACCAGCTCCTATAAAGCTAAATGGAACAATAGAATCAGCTAATTTTTCAGCTTTATTTTGAACATCAGCTTTAAGCTCTTCTGATTGGTCAATTAATTCAATAATTTTATTTATTCTAGTTTCATTATGTAAAGCTCTTACTTTAATATCAATTATACCTTCTTCAATAACAGTACCAGCATAAACACTATCTTCAACTGATTTAAAGGCAGGAATTCCTTCACCAGTCATTGAAGATTCATTTATTGAAGCTTCTCCATTTACAATTGTTCCATCAACAGGAATCATATTTCCAGTTTGTACACGTACAACATCATCTATTTGTATAGAAGATAAAGGTACTAAATTAGTTGAATCCTCACAAACTTTCCATACATTTTCAATATTTATAGCAAGACTGTTTGTTAAAGCATTTTTTGCTTTTTGTCTTGTATAATCTTCAAGCATATCTGATAAAGAAAGAAGGAACATTATAGAACTTGCAGTAGAATAAGAACCTTGTGCTAAAGACATTCCTATAGCAGTTCCATCTAATAAATCTACATTTACATTTAAAGTAACTAAGCTCTTAGCAGCCTTAAATATATATTTTGCTGAAGAGAATAATATTAAAGCCTTACGGATTGGGAAAGGAACTAATGTTTTAACTAGGCCTCTTTTAACAAATTTATAAACAAGTTTATTTGTAAATTCTTCATTTAATTCTTTTGACTTATCATTTAATGCTTCAGGGAGAATCATTAAGTTATTTAAAGATAAATTAGAAACTAAATCTAAAACACTTTCTTTAAAACCTTCATTATAATATATTAAAATACTTCCTGTAATATATGAGGCAGTAACATTTTCAATAAAATTATTATTTTCTAGAGTATATTCTATATTATAACTATCATCTAAAGTAAAGGCATCTTGTCCACATCTTAAACGAATACGCCCAGGCATATCATGTATTACCTTATAATTCATTTAAAAATCACCTCTCTGTGTTAAATTTTATAAAATACTAAAAAGAAAAATTACTGCTTTAAAGTATTTGTGAAAAGCAGTAATTAATATGTTTTATTATTCTTGTTCACTTGCAGCTTTAGATTCAGCAAATATATCTTGAGCATCTTCTTTCATAGTTTCAAGTGTAACTTGAGCATCATTATGTAATTTCATTCCTTTTGCAAGTACATTTACACAAGCTTTTCTAGCTGTTTTGCTTTTAACAAGATTTACTCCAGCAATTCCAGAAACTAATCCTCCTAAAAAAAGTAATGTTTTTTCATTTTTAAAAAAGTTTTTCATAAAAAACTCCTCCTTAAGTTAATATATTTTTTTAAGTTAATATTATTAAAAATAGCTTAAAAATTTTGGTATAAATAGTATAGATAATCAGTAATTAATGATTACTATTATCAATAAAGTAATTATATTCCTAAAAATTTATATAGTCAATATAGTTAAAAAATTAGTTATTATTTAAAATAATGTATTTTTAATAAATTAGGTAAGTAAAAAATATATAAAAAACAGGTAAATAGAGTTAAGAATAAAAAAAAGAATCATGGTATATTAAATATGTAATTAAGAAAGATTATCAATTGAATAAATATTTCAATAAAGGAGAGGAAACAATGAAAATAGTATATTGGTCAGGAACAGGAAATACAGAAAAGATGGCAGAATTAATTGCAAAAGGAATTGAAGAAGGAGGAAAGAAGGCTGAAGTTATAAATGTTTCAGAAGCTTCAAGTGATATTTTTGATAATGAAGAAACTATAGTTTTAGGTTGTCCAGCTATGGGAGCAGAAGTATTAGAAGAATGTGAATTTGAACCATTTATAGAAGAAACAGCTGATAAGTACTCAGGAAAGAAAGTGGCATTATTTGGTTCTTATGGATGGGGAACTGGAGAATGGATGGAAAGCTGGGAAGAAAGAATGAATGGATATGGAGCAGTTATAACTTTAGATTGTTTAATAATAAATGAAGCTCCAGAAGATAATGATGAAAGATGTATAGAATTTGGTAAGAAAATAGCAGCACTTTAATTTAGAAAGGACAATAATTTATGTATTTAGCTTTTTATGAAAAATTAAATTCACTTCCAGAAAAAGAGTATATTGAAAATTTTCTAGTTTATAATACTGCAACTGTAATTGCAGGGGCTAAACCAGCTTCAATATTAAATTTTAGTGAAGATAATAAAAGCTTATATAGCGGTTGGAAGAAACATGGAAGAGATTTTGTGAAGGAAATTGATTTAGAATATGTTGAACTAAGAGAAGCAGATTCTTCTATAATAGTCTTAGTGTATAGAAAAGATATAATAGGAAAATGCATTACTAATGAAAAAAATAAAGAATTTTTAGTAAAGATAGGTTATCCTGAGGAAGTTTCTGTTGAAAGCTATATAGAAAATTTAAAAACTAGATATATGTTATATCATTGTCCACATGAACTTGGGATATTTTTAGGAATCCCTATTGAAGATGTTAAAGACTTTATGGAATGCACAAATAAAAAATGTTTATTATGCGGATATTGGAAAGTATACAACAATTATTATACAGCTGAAAAAACCTTCAAACAATATGATATTATAAAAGAACATACAATCCATAGTTTTGTAAAAAGTAGTAGTGCTATTGAATTAGCAGAAAGCATAAAAAAAGAATTTTCTCCTAAGTTGTGCATTTCATAACTTTAAATAAATAATTTAAGAATAAGCAAAGCAAAAAGTAAAGAGTGAAGCCTTTACTTTTTTGCTATGTCTTTTTAAGGAGGATTTATGAAAAGAAAATTATTAACCACAATAATCTTAGGAATAACTATAACATCAATGTTTATATCTTGTGGTAATAGCACAAAAGATAAAGACAAAAAAGAAAGAAAAAAGGTAGAAACAAGTAGTATATCAGCAGAAAAAAGTACAAAAACACAAGAAACCTCTACAGCTACAGTAGAAAATAATAAAAAAGAAACAGAAACTGCTAAAAATGAAGAAAATGTTTCAAAAGAAAATCAAACAAGTGAGGAAAATAATACTACATTAGAAAATAATGAAGAGAATAAAAAAGTAGTAGTATCTAATAATGAAGGCACTGAAAATAATATTTCATCAAATAACAATGTAGAAGGAAATACTAATATTAGTAATAGTTCTTCATCTGAAGGCAATAATAATTCTTCTTCAGAACAAAAAACACCAGAACAAACAGAAACTAAAAAGAGTGTTTATAAAGATGGAACTTATACAGGCTTTGGAGATGGAATGAATGGAAAGGTAAAGGTAAGTGTTGCTATTTCTCAGGATAAAATAACAAGTATTTCAGTAGGAGAAAATAGTGAAGATGAAGAATATTTAGCAGAAGCTAAAGGTGTTATAAATAGAATAATTGCTTCTCAAAGTACTGATGTAGATGTAATAAGTGGAGCAACTTATAGCTCAAATGGAATAATTGGAGGAGTAAATGAAGCATTATCAAAGGCTAAAAACTAGAAAATTTATAAGGATAAGTATACTTTTTGTGGTTTTTATGTTTTCTCTTTTTCTTATAGGATGTACAAATGAAAAATCAAATGAAGGTAAAGGTACAGAATATGAAAAGACTGAGGAAATTTTAGGCACTGTTGTTACCGGTAAAGTTTATGGGAAAAATAGTAAAGAGGCATTAGAACAGGCTTTTTTAAGAGCTAAGGATATTGAAAAAGTTATGTCTGCAAAACTTAGTGATAGTGAACTTACTAAGGTAAATGAAAATGCTTATAAAAAGGAAGTAAAAATTTCAAAGGATTTATATTTTGTTATAGAAAAGGCCTTGTATTATTCAGAATTAACAGAAGGAGCTTTTGATTTAAGTATAGGTAAGCTTATAGATTTATGGGGAATAGGAACAGATAATGAAAAAATTCCTCAAGAAGAAGAAATAAATCTATTAAAAGGAAAAAAGAATTATAAAAATATAGTTCTTAATAAAGAAGAGAGTACAATAAGGTTTTTAAATGAAGATATAAAGTTAGATTTAGGTGCTATTGCTAAAGGATATGCAGCTGATGAAATGAAAAAAATAATATGTGATAAGTATAAAATAGAAAAAGGAATATTAAATTTAGGTGGTAATGTAATGGCTATTGGCTCTAAAAATGAAAATGAAAAGTGGAAGGTAGGTATTACAAACCCATTAAATACAGAAGAGGTTTTAGCAGTTGTAAAGGTTCAGGAAAAAACAGTAGTAACCTCTGGAAATTATGAAAGATATTTTATTAAAGATAATGTAAGGTATCATCATATATTAAATCCTGATACAGGATATCCAGCAGAAGAAGGAGTTATAAGCACTACAATTATAACAAAAAACTCTATAGATGCAGATGCTTTATCTACTGCAACTTATATATTAGGAAAAGATAAAGGCTTAAAGCTTATAGAAAGTATTGATGGAATTGAAGGAATATTTGTTGATAATGAAGGAAATATAACAAAAACTTCAGGTATAAATGAAAGTAATTTTGAAGTTATAAATAATTAAAAAACCTTGAGGTGGAAAATGAAAAAGAAAAAAAATCTTATAGCAATATTAATTTTAGCTTTAATAATAGTTTTATCATTATTTTCATTAAAAATGATTAATAGAGAAAGTAAAACATTAGGTATAGTTAAAGTTATTAAAAATAATGAAGTTATAAAAACTATAGATTTAAGCAAAGTTAAAGAAAGCTATGAATTTGAAGTAAAGGGAGATAATGAAGAAAGTAATACTATAAAGGTAGAAAATACTGGAGTATCTATAGTAAGTGCAAGTTGCAAAGATAAAATATGCATACATACAGGAAAAATAAAGGATTCCTCTCTTCCTATAGTATGCCTTCCTAATAAGCTTATTATAAAATTTGAAAGTACTAAAGAAAGTGAAGATGATATTGATGGAAAGACTTTTTAAAGAAGAAAAAATAAGTAAAACAAAAAAGATGGTAATATTATCTCTTTTAACAACAATAGCCTTAACTATTTTTGTGATAGAATCATACCTTCCACCTCTTCTTCCTATACCAGGAATAAAGCTTGGATTATCTAATATAGTAACTTTATTAGTTATTCTTCTATGGGGTTTTAAAGAAGGAGCTTTATTATCTTTTATGAGAATAACTCTTGGAAGTATATTTGCAGGACAAATGATGTCTTTTATTTATAGTTTATCTGGAGGAATTTTATGTCTTTTAGCAATGTGTACTTTTAAAAGAATTTTTTTAAAAGAAGATATGATATGGCTTATAAGTGTAATAGGAGCTATTTTTCATAATATAGGACAAATAATTGCAGCTTGTGTATTTTTAAGTAATTTAAGCTTATTAATGTATTTTCCAGTATTATTAATAAGTGGAATAGTTACAGGTTCCTTTACAGGAGTAGCTGTTCAATATTTAGTAAGAAAAAACAAAATTATAAAAAATTTATTTAATAAATAAATTTCAAAATTTTTTATAGAAAATTGACTATTAGTAGAAAAAATTATTGATAAAAAGAAAAAAAGTAGTAATATATTATCACATGATAATCATTATCAAAATAAAAGGAGGACTTAAAGTGAAGAAAAGTCATAATAAACTTAAGAAAATTGTTTCAATAACAGCAGCATCAATGGTTTTAGCAAGTATGTTAACAACTGGTGTTTCTGCAGAAGAGACAGTAAAGATTGAAAATATTAAATCAAGCTCTTATGATTCTGTAACAGGAGTAACTACATTAATTGTAAATGTGGCAGGAACAACAAAAACTTACTTAGTTGCAGAAAAAGATAAGGATTTAAGGGATAAAACACAAGTAAATCCAACTAATGTTACAAGTGATGGTTCCATTGTAAAGTATGATATTACTCCAGAAATAAATATTTCAAAGGTTTATGGAAAAGCAACTATAAGCTATGGAGATTTTTATTATGGAGAAGTTGAAGATGATGCAAAAACTTATGAAGATACAACTTTTGATTCTAGTGAAGTAATAGAAAATAATGTTTTAGAAAAGTCACAAGAAGGAAAGTATGATGCATTAACTTCGGCAACTATAGTAAAGTCAAGTTCAAAGAAAACTCCAAAATATTTAAATCTTATTGGTAAAAATGTTCTTTCAACTGTAAGATTAACACAAGAAGGATATGATAGCTTTTATCCTGGAAGTAATTTAGAAAAGCCAAATACATTCCCGGAAAATGCAACATTTACACCAGTAGCTACAGCAGAGGAAGAAGGTATAACTATTTCAGCTGTTAAAAATGTACAAGTATCTATAGATTATGATACATTAATTAATGCTTTAGCTTTAAAGGAAATAGGAAAGGAAACTGAATTATCTTCAAATTTCTTATCAAAACTTCAAGAAGTAAGTGATTTGACAATAGATGAATCAGAAGTTGGATATGCAAAAAAATTATATAAAGATGGAAGTTATGGTAAGCGTGAAATAGTAAATGAAAATGCATTAAACTCAACTGTAAAAAATGCATATACAAAAACAACTTATGAATATGGTAGTAAAGGACATGGAGAATATATAGTACAATTCTATATTGATGGAAATGGCATGGATGCTGATTCTTTCACAGCTTATATGCAAAGTATTACAGGTGCAACAATAAAAAATAATAGAACTAACAAAAAAGATGGTTTATTCTCTATTCATAATATATGGGGAGTATCAGGACATGGATTATATGTAGAAGTTTCTCTTTCAAAAACTGAAGGAAAAGTTCACTATGATGGAAAGTTTAAAGATTTATCAGTAGGAGCAAATTCTGATGATTATACAGTTACATTAATAGCTAATGGATATGAAGACTTAGTTGTAAGTGATGTTAATTTTGATAAGTATTTAGATGGGGTAACTCTTAATAAGGATACTTTTAAAGTTTCAGAAAATAAGGCAGAACTTGAAATTAATACAGATAATGTTGAAAGTGAATTTAATGAAAATTTAAGTAAAGAAGCTTCATATACATTATCAAAGGTAAATGGAAAACAAAAAATAGATTGTTCTTCATTCTTAGGAGAATGTAGTGGAAAAACTGCAACAATAGAAAATCTTAAAGCTTTAGTAGAAGCAAATGGTGAAGGAGAATATTCTTTAAATGTAAAAACAAAGGATTATGCCAAACTTTCTTTAAGCTTAACAATAGAAAATGATGTTACAGATGATAACAATAATAATGATGATAATAATACTAGTAAAGATGAAGAAAATAATGGCGCTAATGAAGAAAACAACAATAATAGCAGTGTAGATAATAATAATAATAATGGAAATTCTTCAAATACAAATAATAATAGTGGAAGTTCTTCAAATAAAACAACAAACAGTGGAACTACTACAAAAACTTCAGATACAAACAAAATAGCTATTTTTTCAATTTTATCTTTAGCTTCAGCAATGGTGGTAATTGGCTTTAAAAAGAAGATAAGAAGTTGATTAAAATAGAAGACTAACTAGGAGGACATAATTTAATGACACTTTTAATTTCCCTTATAATTGCTTTTTTATTTATAGGAATTGGGCATAAATTTATTAAAAAGAATGCTAATCTTTGTTATATAATAGCAGCATTAGTATCAATAATATTAATTACATTTGAATATACAAAACTAAGCTCTAGTTTCCCATTATGGCTTAATAATATATTATCTATATTTACAAGAAGTGCATTTTCAACAGCTTTATTTATAGTTGTAATGTATACAGGTGCTTTGAAAAATGGAAGCAAACTAATAAAAATATTAATGCCAATAAGAGCAGAATTATCAATTATAGCAAGTATTCTTACTTTAGGACATAATATAATTTATGGGAAAACATACTTTGTAAAACTATTTACAAACCCAGGAAGTATTAAAGGAAATGTTTTGTTAGCTGCAATAGTAAGTTTAATATTAATTTTAATTATGCTTCCATTAATGATTACATCTTTTCAAAAAGTTAGAAGAAAAATTCAACCAAAGAAGTGGAAAAAACTTCAAAGGACAGCCTATTTATTTTATGGACTTATTTATGTTCATATAATGCTACTTATAATGCCATCTGCTTTTAATGGAAATGTAATATATATTTTTAATGTGATTTTATATAGCATAATATTTTTAACCTATGCTGTTATGCGTATAAGAAAAGCCTTTACAAAAAAGAAATTACCAAAGGTTTATTTAAATTCTGTTATAGCAATAGGAATTATAATATTTTTAGCAATAGGTGGCTCAATTTTATATTTTAATAATAAAGAAAGAAAATCTAATGAAAATACAATAACTAACACATTAAAAGATGGAACTTTTACAGGAAATGGGGAAGGATTTAGGGGAAATATTGAAGTGGAAGTCTTAGTTAAGGATGGAAAAATAATAGAAATTAATATTATAAATTCTTCAGATGATAAGGCTTTTTTAAATAAAGCTTCTAAAGGGATAATTGAAAAAATTATTAATGAACAAAATACAGATGTTGATGTAGTAAGTGGAGCAACTTACAGCTCAAATGGTATTATTAATGCAGTAAAAGATGCTTTAAAATAGTTATTTAATTAGGCAATATAAAAAGTGTGAATTATTACAAAAATAGAAAGTAATAGTTCACACCTTTTTATTATAGTCCAAAAATATTTCTTTTCTTTGAAATAAATATTGCCATAATTACTGGAAATATTAAACCTGAGGCAATGTTTAAAATTGAAAAGCCAGAAAAGATTATGTTTGCTATTATTGAAATAATTTCAAAAATAAAATAACCATAAACACCAATAGATTTTTTCATAAGAATAAATATTATTGATATAAAAATAAGTATTGATAAAATAAGACCTACAATAGTTTGTCCAGTAGTTGGAATAATAGATGTATCCATTCCTAAATTTTTATAGCTTTCAACAATGCTATCTTTTGAAGTAAGCATCATAATAGAACTAATTAAGCTAAACACAAAACCTATTATTGTAAGAACAGATATTGTAATTATTCCACCACCTAATTTTTCATTATTATTTTCCATAAAAAACCTCCTAAAATTAATTATTATAAATGATATCATATTCTTTATAAAAAGTATACTTATTTTCTAATGTAAAAAGTTTTATAAGTTAAAAATATCTTTTTTTTGAGAAACAAATGTTGTCATAAATGCTGGTAATATTAATGAAGAAATAACATTAGGTGAAAATCCATGAAGTATTATAGATACTATTATTGAAATTATAACAGTTAGAAAATAAAGATAAATTCCTAATGATTTTTTCATGAATATTAAAATTGTTGATAAAAGGAAAACAACTCTAAAAATAGTATCAATAATAAGATGAAATTTATTTGCTTCAAACATAGGATTTTTTCCAAATATAATGTTTAAATTAATAAAAATGCCTAAAACAGAACTTAACAAGGTAAGCCCAGTTATAATAATTATTCCAGCACCTAATTTTTGATTTTCTTCCATAAACATTTCTCCCTTCTTTAGCATAAAATTAGTAAATATAAGTTTATTTTTACCTGTAAATACAATTATTACTTTATCAGTAATTCATTATATAGTCAATATTTTTTAGTTATGAAATATAATAAAATTTCATATAGGAATTTTTAAAAATATAAATACTCTTTCATACTATAAATAGACTTGTAGTATTTTTGAAAAAACATATAAATTTTAAAAAATTAACAAATTATTAGTGCAATAAATATAAAAAAATGGTATATTTATAGGGTTAGTAAATAACTATAAGGTGGGTAAAAAAATGAAGAAAAAATATTTAAAATACATAATTATTGGAGCAATAATTGTGTTATCAACAGTAGGAATATATTTAGTTAAAGTATCAAGCAAAAGTAATGAAGTATATAGCAGTAATATAGAAACTACTGTAATAGATGATTCTTCACAAAAAATATATATTAATGGAATCATTGAGCCAATTGAAAATAAAAATATTTATTTAGACCAATCAAAGGGAAAGGTAGATACTGTTTCAGTAAGTAATGGACAAACTGTAAATGCAGGGGATCTTTTATTTACTTATAAAAATGATACAATAACATCTCAAGTTGAAGAAATAAATGGACAAATTTCAACTTATGAAAGTCAAAAGGAAAGATTAGAAAGTAAGAAAAAAGATTCAAATAATAAATTAACAGAAAAGAAAAATAGTCTTTCAACTTTAAAATCTAATCCTCAAGATGAAATGGCAATAGCTTCAATTCAAACCTTAGAAGGAGAAATTCAAAGTTTAGAAGTAGAGGTAGGTCAATATAATGACCAAATAGATACGATAAATGATTCTATAAAAGAGTGCAATAAAAAAATAGAAAATTTAAAGAAAGATGAAACTGTTGAAGTAAAGGCTGATATTTCTGGAGTTGTATCTATATTAGGAAATAAGGATGATTATACAAATGTCTTTATTTCAATAAGTAGTAATGATTTATATGTTAAAGGAACTGTAAATGAAAAATATATAGGGAAACTTAAAAAAGACCAAGAAGCAGATATATTAGTTGTAGCAAATAATAGCACTATAAAAGGAAAGGTTGATGAAGTAAGTAATAAACCAATATCAAGTATGGGAGGACTTACAGCAGGAGGAGGAGCTACTACAGATTCTTCTAATTCTTTATCAAATTATGAAGTAACTCTTTTATTAGATTCTCAAGAAAATATTTTAGATGGCTATCATGTTCAAGCAACTATTTCAGAAGAAAAGGGTGAACTTATATTATCAAAGGATGCTATTATTAATGAAAATGAAGAAAAGTATGTTTATAAGGTAGAAAATGGAGTGCTTAAAAAACAAAAGGTTGAATATGAAGATTCAGATGATAATAATGTTAAAATTTTAAATGGATTAGAAAAGGGAGATACAGTTGTTACAAATCCAACTAAAGACACGAAAGAAGGAATGAAGTATGAGTAGTCTTATTCAGCTTAAAGATATAAATAAGTATTATGGAGAAGGAAAGGAAAAGCTTCATGTATTAAAGTCATTAAATATGGAAATTGAACAAGGGGAATTTTTAATGATAATGGGTAAGTCTGGTTCAGGAAAAACTACCCTTATGAATTCTTTAGGATTTTTAGATAGATTTGATGATGGGGTTTATTTATTTAATAATGAAGAGGTAACTCATATAGATGAAAATAAAAAATCAGAACTTAGAAATAAGTATATGGGATTTATTTTTCAACAATTTCATCTTATAGATTCTTTAACTATAGGCAAAAATGTAGAACTTCCATTACTTTATAAAGGAAGTGTAAATAAAAAGACAAGAGAAGAACTTGTTTTAAAGTATTTAAAGTTAGTAGGCCTTGAAGAAAAAATAGATAGACACCCAAAAGAACTATCAGGAGGACAACAACAAAGAGTTGCAATTGCAAGGGCTTTAATAAATGACCCTTATGTAATATTTGCAGATGAGCCTACAGGAGCCCTTGATAGTGAAACAGGTATTCAAATTATGAATATATTAAAAGAATTAAATAAAGAAGGTAAAACAATTATTATGGTTACTCATGATGGAGATTTAGTAGATTATGCAACAAGAGTAATTAAAATAAAAGATGGTGTTATATGGGAGGGAAAATAGTATGTCTATAATTGACTTAATAAAAACGTCTTTATATAGCATTAAGGCACATAAATTAAGAGTATTTTTAACTATGATAGGAATAATAATTGGAATAAGCTCTACTGTAACTGTAAAGTCAATTGGTGATGGATTATCAGATTATGTAAGTAAATCTATGGAAAGTACAAACTCTAATAAATATCAAATAAATTTTGAGCCAGAAAATGAAGAGGGTTATTATATGGACTGGTTTGAAGAATATGATATAAATGATGTGAAAAACATTAATGGAGTAAAGGATGTAGAGACTATATCTAATTCAGGAAGTTCTGAATTTCAGATGGCAAATGTTTCTTTTTTTAATAAAACAACTTTTGCCATATTAACTGCTAAAGTAGATAATTTAGATATTCAATGTGGAAGAAATCTTACTGAAAGTGATGAAGGAAAAAATAAAATAGTAATTAACGAAGAGGTTGCTTTAGGATTGTTTGATAAAGTGGAAGATTCTATAGGAAAGGGAATATCTTTTAATGGAGATATTTATGAAGTTATAGGAGTAACTAAAAAGTCAACAAATTTAATGGATTATATATCATCTATGTATTGTTTTATTCCAAAGGAAAATTTAAAGTCAGCAAATTCATCAGATTATATTTCATCAATAAATGTATATGTTGACCCTAAATTTGATAAAGATACAGTTTTAGATAAAGTTATTGAAACTTTAAAGAAAAATCATGTAAACCTAGCTGGAGAATATAAACTTCAAGATTCCTCAGAACAAATAGAAATTTTAACAACTATTATAGGTGCTATTACAACTTTTGTTTCTGCAATAACTGGAATTGCTTTATTTGTTGGTGGAGTAGGAGTTATGAACATAATGTATGTTTCTGTAACTGAAAGAAAAAGAGAAATTGGTATAAGAAGGGCTATTGGTGCAAAGCCAAGAACAATACTTTTCCAGTTTTTATTTGAAGCAGTAATAGTAACTGGAGTTGGTGGAATTATAGGTATAGTTTTAGGTTATATTTTAGGAAGTTTAGTAAGTACATTTATTCCTATTGAAGGCTTTAAGGCTGTATTAACTGCAAAAACCCTTATAGGTTCAGCATCTATATCAGTTTTAGTTGGAGTTATATTTGGCATAATTCCTGCTAGAAATGCCTCAAAGATGGACCCTATAAAAGCTATTTATCAATAAAAATTATTTTAGGTTCATTATTTTTTAGCTACTATAAAACAGTTAAAAAATAATGAACCTATATGTATTTAAATAATAAATTATACCTCTCTATTTAAGGTAAAAAAGGTAAAGGAACCTGTTTCTAGTATATTTCCATTATCATCAGATAATTCTACATTATATACAGAAATTTGTTTTCCTTGACGAACAACTTCTCCTATACAATATATGTAGTTAGTATTCATGGCAGGTTTTATATAATTCATATTTCCTGAAACAGTAGAAACATAATGTCCATAAGCACAAGCTGCATAACCTGCTGTAATATCAGCTAAAGAAAACAAACATCCTCCATGAACAGAATTATAAGGGTTACAAATTTCTTTTGTAACTTTCATTTTTGCTTTTGCATAGCCACTAGAAATTTCAATAATTTCAATACCTAGCATTTTCATATATAAATCATTATTTGCATTTTGAAGTAAGGTTTTATTTATAAGTGAAGTATCTTTCATATGTAATTCTCCTTTTTTATATAAAAATTTTAATATGATTTTACACTTTCAAAAAATAATTATATTATAATAAAAGATTATAGTCAAAAAAGTAAAAAATATTGCCTAGAGTTTTGCTACACTAGACAATATTTTTTTATTTAGTTTTTAAAGGAATTTCTATAATCAAGAGGTGTTGCACCAGTAATTTTTTTAAATATTGTGCTAAAGTAACTTTGGTTTGAAAATCCTACTTCAAAAGCAATTTCTAAAAGAGAAAGGTTTGTCCCTTTTAATAGCTCCTTACTTTTTTCAACTTTAAAGTTATTTAAATATTGAATAAATGTAATGCCTGTCTCTTTTTTAAATAATCTACAAAAATAACATTTATTCATATTAAAGTCTTTACATATTGATGAAACACAAATTGGTTCAGAATAATTATTTTCAACATGCTTTATAACCCTAGATATATTAGGAGAAAAAGCAGCAAGCTTGTTTGAAGAGTAATCTTTTATTATATTCATAAGTAAATCATAAAGGTATTTTAAACATTTTGTATCCATTAAAGGAACATTAGGGTGTTTTGAAGAATTAACATCCGTTTTATAAGGACCTACTAAAAAGTATTGAATGGAATCCTCATTTTTTTGAGGAATAATATAATAATTTATGCTATTTTCATAAGTCCAGGTTAAAGGAGCATCATTAAAGGGGATATTTGTAAGAACAGAATCCTCTACAAATTTTGAAAATATAGGTTTAAACTCATCTTTAAAACCTTCTTTATGTATAACTTCATAATTAGAATTTATTAATGTTATTGGAAATTCGCAACAATTATTAAAAATTTTTAAAATATCATTTGTATAAAACAACTTGAAAATCCTCCTTATCTTATAATGATAATCAATATCATATAAATATTATTACTCCATTTTAAGAAAAAGTCAATTTATTTTAAAAAAATACAAAAAAATTAAATATATTAAATTATATAAAATTATATAAAAATAATATATTTAATCTATTTAAGTATTTAAAAATTAAAAAGTTTTTTATTTGCTTTTGCTTGTGTTCATATTAAGGCTTGCAGTAGTAGTACCTCCATAAAGAGTTGCTGTACTTATTGTATTATAAATTTTTATTGTTGGAGCAAGCCATACACTTCCAGTACCTCTATAAACATTAACAAGACCTTCTCCACTTACAGCAGAACCTATTAATGTTTTAGCAGAACGTTCAACAGTAAAGCTTATGTTTCCACTTCTAAGAACAGCAAAGTTACCATCTACTTTAAGAGTTTCATTATTTAATTCAATAACATCAATTTCACATACAGGAACAGCACATTCTAAAACAACAATACCTTTTCCTGAAAGTGATATTTGAAATATACCTTCTCCACCTAAAAGAGCAGAGGAAACATTTTTTTGCATAATAGGTTTAACAGTTACTCCCCCTTGAGCACAGTAAAACATTCCCTTATCAACAATTATTTCTTCATCATCTAATTCTAATACAAGAAAGTGATTAAAAGAAGGCTCTAAAACCACCATTCCAGTACCCTTATATTTAGGTTGGGAAACAGATTCTCCTGTTGTCATACTTGAGAAAACTCTTCCTAAAACATTTCCAGCAGTTACTCCAGATACCATTTCAATATTTCCTTTAAAATAACTCATAGCACCAGGTTCAATTTCTACAGAATCGTTTTCAAGATAGATAGCAATTTGTCTAGCTCTTATATTTTGTTTTTCCATAAAATACATTTGTTGAGCTCCCATAATGCTTGGACTTCCTTTAAGTTTAAGATATTCTAAAACCTCAACCCTCATTCCTTTATTTTCTGCACTATCTATAACTTTTATATTATCTCTAGTTCCAATTGCACTACATTCCAAAAGTAACACTCCTTTGTTTATATAAATTATCTTATAAACATAAATTTACCATATTTAAAACACTTAAGCAATAAAATTATCTTTATGATATAATTTTTATAAATAAAAAAGAAAGGTAGTTGACTTAATAAATGGGAAAAGCTTTAGTACTTGCAGAAAAACCATCTGTAGGAAAGGAACTTGCAAAGGTTCTTAAATGTAATGAAAATAAGGGAGCATATATTGAAGGAAATAAATATATAGTAACTTGGGCCATGGGACATTTAGTAGGACTTATGGATCCAGAAGGTTATGATGAAAAATATAAAAAGTGGAGCATGGAAACACTTCCAATGTTACCAAATCATATGAGACTTACAGTGTTAAATAAAACAAAAAAACAATATAATGAGGTAAAAAAACAATTATTAAGAAATGATGTAAGTGAAATAATAATTGCTACAGATTCAGGTCGTGAAGGAGAATTGGTGGCTCGTTGGATTTTAGAAAAGGCAAAGGTAAAAAAGCCTCTTAAAAGGTTATGGATTTCATCTCAAACTAAAAAAGCAATTTTAGATGGATTTAAAAATCTTAAAGATGGGAAAGAATATGAAAATCTTTATAAAGCAGCTGTATGCAGAGCAGAGGCTGATTGGCTTGTAGGGCTTAATGTAACTCGTGCTTTAACTTGTAAATACAATGCTCAATTAAGTGCAGGAAGAGTACAATCTCCAACTCTTTTTATGATAGTAAATAGGGAAGAGGAAATAAAAAATTTTAAACCAGAAAATTATTGGTGCTTAAATGCAAAGGGAAAGGGCTTTACTTTAAATTGGATAGATAATAAAACCTTTAAAGAAGAAATAGCAGATTCTATTGTAAATAAGTGTAAGGGAAAACAGGGGGAAGTTATAGAAGTTAAAAAGGCAACTAAAAAGAAATATTCTCCTGCCTTATATGATTTAACAGAGCTTCAAAGAGATGCAAATAAAATTTTTGGATATTCAGCTAAAGAAACTTTAAATTTAATGCAAAGGTTATATGAAAATCATAAAATTTTAACCTATCCAAGAACAGATTCAAGATATGTAACTTCAGATATTGTAGAAACAATACCTGAAAGATTAAAGGCAGTAGCCTTTGGAGAATATAGAGCAGTAGCTGAGCAATTGTTAAAATTAGGAGTAAAGGCTAATAAAAACTATGTTGATAATTCAAAGGTTAGTGACCACCATGCTATAATTCCAACAGAAGAAAAAGGAAATTTAGCTAATTTAAATAGAGAGGAAAAAAATATTTATGACCTTGTAGTTAAAAGATTTTTAAGTGTATTAATGCCAAATTATGAATATGAACAAACAACAATAGTTGTAGATATTGCTAAAGAAATTTTTATAGCTAAAGGAAATATAACTAAAAATAAGGGATGGAAAAGGTTATATGATAATTTAAAAGATGAGGAAGAAGAAAATCAAGAACTTCCAAACCTTAAAAAAGGAGATAAAGTAACAATAGTTTCAGTTAATAAAGTTAAAAAGGAAACTACAGCACCATCAAGATTTAATGAAGCTACTCTTTTATCAGCTATGGAAAATCCTCATAAATATATAAATGTAGGAAAGGATGCTGCAAAAACTTTAGGAGAAACTGGTGGTCTTGGAACAGTTGCAACTAGAGCTGATATTATTGAAAAATTATTTAATTCCTTTGTAATAGAGAAAAAGGGAAAGGATATTTATCCAACCTCAAAGGGAAAACAACTTATAGATTTAGTACCAAAGGATTTAAAATCACCACTTTTAACAGCTAAATGGGAGAAAGAGTTAGAGGATATAGCAAAAGGAAAAAGTAATGATATTAAGTTTATTAAAGGCATGAGAGAATATGCAATAAATTTAGTTGAAGATGTTAAAGGTGGCACAGAAAAATTTCATCATGATAATCAAACAGGAAAGAAATGTCCTAACTGTGGAAAATACCTTTTAGAAGTAAAAAGTAAAAATGGAAGAATTCTTGTATGTCAAGATAGAGAATGTGGCTATAGAGAAAACTTAGCAAGACTTACAAATGCAAGATGCCCAGAGTGTCATAAAAAATTAGAACTTAGAGGGCAAGGAGAAGGGAAAATTTATGTATGTGTAGGAGAAAACTGTAACTTTAGAGAAAAAGAAAGTGTCTTTAAAAAGAGATTTGACAAATCCTCTAAGGTTAATAAAAAAGAAGTTAATAATATAATGAAAAAGATGCAAAAAGAAGCAGAAGATTTTAATGAAAATCCATTTGCAAAGCTATTTGGGAAAATAGAATAATTATTTTTTAAACATCCTTATGATTTAATATGTAAGAAAAATAAAGAATAATTATTTTCTTCTAAAAATGAAAAGTCTATAAAATTTTTCATATAAAGTATTGACTTTGAGTTGACTTTAAGTGTTAATATTTACTTATAAAACTAGTATTTATTATAGCATTAGGAGGAATAATTAAAATGATTTTATGGCTTTTATTAATGATAATAATACTTTGTATATTATTATCTGGTATAGTTATGTTTTTCCCATTTAATCTTAAAGGAAAGAGTAAAAAGTATTCAGCTATTACAATTAGCATTTATGCTTTATTTCAAATAATACTTTTAGGAAACATGATAGGTTCTACTATGTTTTTTAAAGAAATTTCAAATGTATATATTCAAAATATAATGCTTTTCTTTGCAGCTATTTACTTTATTGTTATAACCTATGGTTCTCTTCTTCTTTTAATAAGAAAATTTTTGGTATTTTTATTAAAGAAGACAAAAAAGAAAAAGACTTTAGAAGTAATAAATAGCAAAAAAATAGTAGGATGTATATTAATTTTAATGAGTGTAGTAGGAATTTTAGGATATACTAATGCTAATAAAATAAATGTTAAAACCTATGAAATATCTTCTGAAAAAGAATTAGATAAAGAAAATTATGATATAGTAATGATTACAGATACCCACATGGGAACAGGTGCTAATAAAAAAATAGTTGATGATATTGTTAAAAAGACTAATAAAATTGAACCTGATTTTATATTTTTGACAGGAGATATAATAGATGAAAATACCTCTGATGAAAATGTAAATTACATATTAAATGCATTTTCAAAAATGAAAAGTAAGTATGGTATATATGCAGTACTTGGAAACCATGAAATATATAGAGGTGGAGATGAAGGAAAGTTATTTAAAGAACATGGAATAAATATACTACAAGATGAAATAGTTTCAGTTAGTGGAATGACAATAGTTGGAAGAAAAGACTATTATACAGAAAGGAAAGAATTTAAAGAAATTGTTTCTACAAATGAAATAAATTTTTCAGAGCCTGTTGTAGTTCTTACTCATGAACCTTTAGAATATAAATCTATATCTAAATATAATGTGGATTTAGTTTTAAGTGGACATACCCATGGAGAACAATTCCCAGGTACATATATATTTGTTAAAATGGCAAATGATATGGTATATGGTTTAGGAAAATTTAATAATATGAATGCTATAGTAAATTCAGGTGCTGGAGAATGGGGATTTCATTATACCTTTCCATCAAAAAATGAAATCTTACATATAAAAATTAATGGAAAAAAATAAATATAAAATTAAAGAAGTTATAGTGTTTATTAGGCACTATAGCTTCTTTTTTTATAATATATTATTCTAGTTAAATATGAAAGAAGAGAACATTTGGTTACAAAAAATTAACTTTCTTGCCTTTATAAATTAATGAGTTTATAATAATCTTTGTTTATTAAAGCTTATTAAGTTCAAGAAATAAATAAGATTAACTTAAGAATTTCTTAATATTTTATAGGTATAATTAAAAATGTAATTTAACTTATGAAAGGAAGAGTGCTAGTTTTGGATATATTAGAAGAAATAAAAAAATATGCAGAAAGTGATAAAGAATTAGTGGCAGTAAAATCTTTAGATGAAAGTATTACTTATAAAGAACTTCATGAATTTTCAGATAAGCTTGCATATTATTTAGAAGAAAATTATAAGGATAATAAATCACCTATAGTTGTATATGGTCATAAAAGTCCATTTATGATTGTATGTTTTTTAGCTTGTGTTAAGTCAAAAAGAGCATATTGTCCTATAGATATTTCTATGCCTTTAGCTAGAGTGAAGACAATAATAGATATGGTAAATCCACCTGTTATTTTAGCAGTTGAAGAACTTAGTAATGAGTTTGGAGAAATTTTAGAGTTATCTAAAATAAAAAATATAATAAAAGAAACAGATAAAAAAATAAATCCTAATAATTATGTTAAAGATAATGATGTGTTTTATATTATTTTTACATCTGGAAGTACAGGAAAGCCTAAAGGAGTTCAAATAACAAAGGAAAATTTAAATAATTATTTAAGTTGGTCAGTAAATCTTGGGTCAAAAGCAGAGGAAAAAAGAAATAAAAGATTTTTAAATCAAGCACCATTTTCTTTTGATTTATCAGTAATGGATTTATATACTTCCTTAGCAACAGGGGGAACTTTATATACTATGAGCAAAGCTATACAAAATGATTATAGTAAACTTATGGAATTTTTAATAGAAACAAATCCTAATATATGGGTTTCTACACCATCTTTTGCAGATGTTTGTCTTTTAGATAAAAAGTTTAATGGTGAGAATATTCCTTCTTTAAAATTATTTTTATTTTGTGGAGAAACATTACCAAAAAATACAGCAAAAAACCTTATGGAAAGATTTAAAAATGCAAAGGTGATAAATACCTATGGACCAACAGAATCAACAGTTGCAGTTACTGATATTCTTGTAACAGAAGAACTTTTAAAAGAGGAAGGAGCTCTTCCTGTTGGAAAAGCAAAGGAAGGCTCTTTTATAGAGATATGGGATGAAAATGGAAATATTTTAAAGGAAAATGAAAAGGGAGAAATAATTATAATTGGAAATACAGTAAGTGCTGGATATTTTAATTCTCCTGAAATAACTAAAAAGTCCTTCTTTACCTTAGAAAGAGATGGGAAAAAATACAAAGGATATCATACAGGAGATTCTGGATATATAAAATCAGGACAACTTTATTACTGTGGAAGAATGGATCTTCAAATAAAGCTTCATGGATATAGAATAGAAATTGAAGATATTGAAAACAATATTTTAAAACTTCCTGAAATAACAAGTACAGTTGTTATTCCAAATGTTAAAGATGGAAAGGTAAAAAGTCTTACAGCCTTTGTTTCAACAGAGGAGCATTTAGAAAATACTCTTGCAAATTCTAAAATGATAAAAACAAAACTAAAAGAACATATACCAGATTATATGGTTCCTAAAAAAATTGTTTTTATAGATAAAATTCCAATGACTGCAAATGGAAAGGCAGATAGAAAGTTCTTAGGGGGACTTCTTTAGATGAGTTTTTTTGGAGATTTACAATTTTTCATATGCCTTATAATATTATTAATTCCAGCTATATTTTTAGGAGTAATGGAAAAATCCCTTAAAGGTTATAGATTATTATCTTCCTTAATATTTATTTTTTTAGTTATAGGAAGTGATAAAAAACAACTTTTATTTTGGGGAATATTTTTCTTAATTGAATTTTTAACAGTTAGCATTTATTTAAATCTTAGAAAAAAATATGGCAGAAATAATAATATATATACTTTATTTTTAGTTATTTCTATTATTCCATTAGTGTTATGTAAACTTTCTGGAATATTACCATTTCACTTGTTTCAAATTTTAGGAATTTCCTATGTAACTTTTAGAACAGCACAAATTATAATAGAAATTTTTGATGGAGTTATAAATGAAATAAACTTTTTAGAGTTTACTGGATTTTTAATATTTTTTCCTAGTATAAGTAGTGGACCTATTGATAGAAGTAGAAGGTTTTCTGAAGATTGGAATAAAGTTTATAAAAGAAATGAATATCTTAATTTACTTGGAGATGGTATTGAAAAAATATTAATAGGAATACTATATAAATTTGTACTAGCTGCAATTTTTTATAAAATTGAAGAAAGCTTTATAGAAAGTTATAGCTTTTTATCAATGTTATTTTATGGATATAGCTATGGATTTTATATGTTTTTTGATTTTGCAGGATATAGTCTTATGGCAATAGGGACAAGCTATATATTAGGTATAAAAACCCCAGAAAATTTTAATAAACCATTTATAAGTAAAGATATAAAAGAGTTTTGGGATAGATGGCATATAACATTATCCCATTGGTTTAGAGATTTTGTTTTTTCTCGTTTTGTAATGAAATGTATAAAGAAAAAATGGTTTTCTACAAAACTTCAAAGAGCATCTGTAGGTTTTATAGTAAATATGCTTATAATGGGAGTATGGCATGGAATAACACCTTATTATATACTTTATGGATTATATCATGGCATTTTATTAGCAGTAACAGAAACCTACCAAAAGAAATCAAAGTTTTATAAGAAAAATAAAAAGAAAAAATGGTATCAAGTGTTATCTTGGTTCATTACAATAAATCTTGTAATGTTTGGATTCTTAATCTTCTCTGGAAGATTTACAGAATATATAAGTAAATTATTATAATTATGGAGGGAAAAATAAATGGAAGAAAAGATTTTAGAAATATTAGCAGAAGTTTGTGAGGATGATGTGGTAAAGGAAGATTTAGATATATCTTTATTTGATAATGATTTATTAGATTCATTATCTTTTGTAGAGCTTTTAGTTGAATTTGAAGAAAAACTAAATATAGTTGTTTCACCATCTGAAGTAACAAGAGAGGATATGGATACACCAAATAAAATTATTAATTTATTAAAGACAAGGAGTTAGTAAGGTTGAAAAAAGTAGTTGCATTTTTAACAGCACTGGTATTATTTTTGCTAACTGCTATAAGCATTGATATATTTGTTGATAGAAAATTAGATTTTAATAATCATAAATTTGGAACTTGGGTAAATGATGATAAATTTTTTTCTCATGAAGCTATTACAAGTAATCTTGATAAAGATAGTATTGTAGTTTTTGGTTCTTCAGAATTTAGTCATGGAAAAAAGACAAAATACCATCCTGAAAATATGTTTCAAGAAGAACAGTTTAATATAATGGCAATAGGGGCAGGATATTATCAAAGTCTTTCTCATGCAATTACATTAAGTTCTATAAGTGATGGAATGAAGGAAAATAAAGTAGCTCTTATTTTATCACCTCAATGGTTTAGAAATACAGGAGTATTAAAAGAGGCATATGCTTCAAGATTTTCAGAAAATAATTTTATTAAAATGCTTGAAAATGATAAGTTATCTAATGAAACAAAAGAATATATGATAAAAAGAACAGAAGAGTTATTAGAAAAAGATGAGCCTACATTAAAGAGAGTAAAGTTATATGAAAAGGTTCTTTATGAAAACAAAGGCTCTATAAAAGATGATATTTTTTTTGGAATATATAATAAATTTCTTGAAGAAAAATCTAAAACATCAGTTTTATTAAGTGCTTCAAAAGAAGGAATAAAAAAGCAGAACAAAGTATTAGGTGAAGATAAAGAAATATTATGGGATTCTTATTTAAAAGAAGCTGAAAAAGATGGAGAAAAGGAAGCTAGTCATAATGAATTTTATGTATCAGATAAATATTATAAAAAATATATGATTAAAAAACTTAAAAGGAAAAAGGATTCAGCCCTTAATAATAGTTATTGTACTTCACCAGAATATGATGATTTAAAATGCTTTTTAGATGTATGTAAAGAACTTGATATAAAGCCATTATTAATAAGTATTCCTGTTAATGGAAGGTGGTATGATTATACTGGATTTCCTAAAGAAGATAGAGAAAAGTATTATGATAATATAAGAAAAATTGCAAAAGAATATAATGTAGAGCTTAAAGATTTATCAAAGGATGAATATACAAAATATTTCTTTGAAGATAATGTTCATATAGGATGGAAAGGATGGGTTAAGGTAAATGAAAGCATTTATGAATTTAAAAAAGAAAATTTTTAAAAAAAGCAGTTTAAGTTTTTTTAAATATGTTTTGTTTTTTTACATAATAATGATGTGTATTTATGGATATTTTCTTTTAGCTAATTTATCTACTGCACCTAAATTTATCTATTCACAATTTTAAAGCTGTTAAATAAGAAAATAAGAAGAAAAGTTGTTGCATAAAAAACTTCAATTAAAATATATAATATATTTAAAATGTTATATATTTTCTTTGAACATTTATTAATGTAACAGCTTCTTTTTTTATGTTAAAATAATAATATATTTTTTTATTGGAGAGAAATTAGTATGAATGAAAAATTAAAAAATTTAAAAGACAAAAAGGTTATTTTTTTAGTAATTTCTATAATTATAGCATTTATGCTTGGAATGTTTTTTGCAAGTTCTTTAAAAGGAAAGAAAGAAAATATAAAAGAAAACCCTTTAAGTTCAACTGAATATAATTCTAAAGTATTAGAACTTTTAAATTCTATAGCTGGAATAAAAGCTGAAGATTTAGAAATAATAAATAATCCTGTAAGACTTCAAGGAACTTTATTTGCACCAAAAGAAGCTATTTTAAATGGAATAAATTATTTTTTAGAAGAAACAGAAAATGAAAAAATGAAAAATGTAGCAATGTATACAGAAAAAGAATATGTTACTATTTCTGTTGATTATAAAGTAACAAAGAATATAACTACACCTATTGAAGTTAAAATTTCTCCTAAATTAAATGATAATAAGGATTTAGTTATTAACATAGAAGAAATTAAACTTTTAGATATAAAGTTACCTAAATTGATAGTTAATATAGTAATGGATAGCTTTATAAAGGATTGGTTTCCTAAAGAAGATAATAATATTGAATTTACTAAAGGTGCTGTAATAATAGATAAAGAAAATTTTAATGAAGTAGACCTTGAAAATTTAGAAGTTGAAGAAGATGGATTAAGAATAAAAGCAGTTATTAAGTTAGAAGAAGTAATAAATAAAAAGGGGATAAATAAAAGTGATACTTAATAAAGAGCAAAAAGAGTTAATAAATGAATTAGATAAAAATATATTACTTATTGCTTCAGCAGGAACAGGGAAAACTGAAGCAATGGCTTTAAGGATTGTAAATATAATAAAAAGTAATAAAGGAAAACCAAAGGAAATATTATGTATAACCTTTACTAATAAAGCCTGCAAAGAAATGAAGGAGAGAATAGAAAAAGCTCTTTTAAAAGAGTCAAAAGATATAACAATTAAAACTTTTCATTCTTTTTGTTTAGATATAATAAAGGATAATGCAAAGAAAAAAACAGATATTTTTACTGATTTTACTGTAATAGATGAAGAGGATAGTAAAGAAATAATAGAAAAAATTAACAATGTTTTTTCACTTAAAGCTATGTATGATTTTATTTCAATGGTAAAAAACACAAGAATTAAACTAAATTATATTACAGAAGATACAATTAATGATTATAAAAGGGTAATTAAATATTTATTTAATGAAAAAAGAGAAGAAATTATAGAAATATGTACATCAAAAAAAGATTATGAAAGAGTTTTAGATTATAATCTTTTAAAAGCCCTTGAAAGGTATGGGGATATACTTGTTAATAAATATAATAATGAACTTAGAAAAAATCATATGCTTGATTTTAGTGATTTAATAATAGAGGCAAAAAAATTATTTGAAGATGAAGAAATAGTTAATAAGTATAAAAATAAGTATAAGTATATAAATATTGATGAAGTTCAAGATACAAGTTTTGTAGAGTATAAAATAATAGAAAAAATTTTTCAAGGTAATAATATACTTTTTTGTGGAGACAAATTTCAAACGATTTATGTTTGGCGTGGCTCAAAGCCTAAGGATATTGAAAAAGATTTTAAAAATAAATATAATCCTAGAATTATTCAATTTTCAAAAAACTATAGAGGAACTAAACTTCTTACTAAAGCTTCAGATGAATATTTAAAAAATGCTTTTAATGAGGAATATAAAGAAGCTTATTTAAAGGATATAGAAGCTGTAAGTGATTATGAAGGAGAAAAAATAACTTATAAGGCTCTTTCAAGTAGAAAAGAAGAGGCAGAATATATAAATAAAACAATAGATGAAATCTACAATAAGGATAACTCTAAAAAGAAAATATGTATATTAACTAGAAGCAATTTTATAAATATTGAATTAAGTGAGTATTTAAAAAATAACTCTTCTAAATATGAATTTGCCCTTGTTGACCAGTATAAGTTTTTTAGAAGGGAAGAAATTAAAGATATAACAGCCTTTTTTAAAATAATAGTTAATAAAAATGATTCTGTAAGCCTTGAAAGAATATTAAATAAATTTTCTAAAGGAATTGGAGCAAAAACTATAGAAGAAATTCAATCAAAACATTATAAAGAAGTAGGAGTAAAGCTTACAGATTTTATAGAAGAAAATATAAATGGAGAATATTTTTCAAGTTTATTAGACACCTATGAAAATGGTGGCAAAATTATAGTTTTTGATGTAGAAAGTACAGGAGTAGATGTTACTAAAGATGAAATAATACAAATTGCAGCAATAAAAATAGATAAAGAAGGAGAGGTTATAGATACCTTTGAAAGATTTATAAAACCTAATAAATCAGTTGGAAATTCAGTTTTAGTACATGGCTTTAGTGATGAATATTTAAAAGAATATGGAGAGAATAAAGAAAAAGTTTTTAAAGAATTTTTAGATTATTCAAAGGATGCTTTAATTATTGGACATAATGTAAATTATGATATAAGTATATTAAATAGTGAACTTGAAAGATGCAAAATGAATAAGCCTATATTTAAAGGAGTATATGATACTTTAGATATATATAGAAGATTTTATCCTAATTTACCTAATCATAAATTAGAAACTTTAAGTAAAATCTTTCCTATAAAACATAATCCAAGCCATAATGCTTTAGATGATGTAAAGGCAACAGCTTATTTACTTGTATATGCTATAAGTGAAAAAATAAGAAAAACTTCCTTTGAAAGAATAGGACTTATAGGAAAACATATAAAATCTTTTAAAGAAGTTTCAATAAATATAAATAAACTAATAGAAGAAAGCTATAATAAAAGACCTTATGAGATTATAGATTATATATTAAGTAACTTTAATTTCCAAAATAAATATGGAGATAAAAAAGAAGAAAAATTTAATAGAATAAATGACTTTAAAGAGTTTTTAAAAATATTTGATGATAAAGAAAAAAGTAGTAGAGATTCTTTAATAGATGTTGTAAGTTTAACTTCTTTATCAAATGGAGAAATAGAAGAATTAATGATTGAAAGAACAGGAAAAGAAAGAATACCAATAATAACAGTTCATCAAGCAAAGGGCTTAGAATTTGACTATGTATTTTTAGCAGGTCTTGAAGAAAAAGTATTCCCATCCTACCAAGCAATAAATAAAAAAGATTTAACAGAAGAAAAAAGACTTTTTTATGTGGCTATAACAAGGGCAAAAAAGAAATTATATTTAACAAATAGCAAAATAAATAAATGGGGAAGACCTACAGAAACAAGTAGATTTATTAAGGATATTAATTTAAAATATTTAATATAATAATATATAAAATTTTTTCTGGAGGGTTAAAAATAAGAACTTTTTTCTTAGGTATAAAGGAAATAAATAAATCTTATAAAATAATATTTTTTAATAAAAATATATTTTTAAGATTAACAGAAAGTATAATGATAATTTTGTCAGAAGGCTCTTGCTTTTTAGGAATATATATTTTATTTGGAAGGTATTTTGAAGTATCTTCCATTTTTAAAATTATATTTCTTTTAATAGTATATATAATTTTTCATTATTTAATTGGATATATTCTTCTTATTTCTTCAAGAATACATGAATTTATGAATAGAAGTATAGAAGATAGTATAGAAGGATATTTTTTGTTAAGCTATTTTATTACAAGTATATATTCTTTTTTCTTAATAATTTTTCCTAAAAGTATAAAAATGTTTTTTATACCAGGTATTTTAGGAATTATAATATGTTATATACTTAATTTAAAAATATTATTTAAAATTATGAAAAATCCAAAAAATATTAAGTTTACTAAAGCTGATTCATCAAGTCTATCTAAATTAACAATAGCAGCTTTAGTTATAGTAAGTATGATTATAATAAATTTATATTTAGGAGTGTGTCTTATAAAAGCATATGATGTAAATGCTTTTTCAAACAATCCAAGTAATTTTGATTTATTATATTTTACTATAACTACATTTACAACTATTGGTTTTGGAGACATTGTTCCAATAAACTTTTATGCTAAGCTTATTACAATTTTAATTGCTTTTAGTAGTGTAGTTGTAATTACCATATTTCTTGGAAGTATTTTTTCATATAAAAAGGAGATATTATGATAATAGATTTATCTTATAAAATACATGAAGGTATGCCAAAGTATCCAGGAGATGATGATATTTCTTTATTAGAAGATAAAAATTATAAAAAGGATGGATACACTTCATATATAATAAAATCAGGAATGCATTTAGGAACTCATATAGATGTACCTATGCATTTAACTAATGATAAAAGATTTATAAGTGACTTTTCTTTAGATAATTTTTATGGAAAAGGAGTTGTCTTAAACTGCATTGGAGAGGATTTAATAAAACCTAAAAAAGAATATGAAAAGCTAATAAAAAATAAAGATATTGTAATAATATATACAGGTTTTGAAAGTAAATATGGAAAAAAAGAATATTATGAAAATCATCCAATAATAAGTTTTGAACTTATAAAATTATTTATAGAAAATAATATAAAAATGATAGGATTTGATATGCCTTCTCCTGATAGATTTCCTTTTAAAAGTCATAAAATGCTTTTAAAAAATGAAATTTTTATATTAGAGAATTTATGCAATATAGAAAAACTTTTAAATGTTAAAGAATTTAAAATAGCAGCTTTTCCATTAAAGATAGAAGCAGAAGGCAGTTTAGTAAGGGCAGTTGCTATTTTGCCATAAGAAGAGATATTGTATGAAAAAAGATATAGATAGCTAACTAAAGGAAGATTAATGATATGAGAAAAGAATTAGAATTTCCAATAATAGATGAAAGCAAAATAGAATATGTTGGAAGATTGATTGATATTATTGCTGAAGGTAATATTAAAGATTGTAGTAATGAATTAGAAGAACTTAACCATATTACAAGTAAAGAATATGATGGAAGTGAATTTATAGAATATTGGGGATGGACTTCATTAGATATTATTTCAAGAAAGGCATTAACTCCTAATCCTCCATATATTAAGGATTTAAGCCAAAGTGATATTATTGAAATAGTAAGTATTATAAAAAAATATTTATGTGAAGTAGATGATGTAAAGGCTGATTACTATATTGAACTTTTACATAAAAATTTACCAATATGCGATGTTTTAGATTATGTATTAAGAGAAGATACTCCAGAAAAAATAGCTAATGAACTTTTAATGAATTCAAAAAATAATATTATTTTTTTATAAAAATACATAATAATAGCAATTATTTTAAAAGCTATAAGTTATTATGTATATATGAAGTTATATTAACAAAAGTCTATTGGATTAAGGCAAGGATAATAATTCACTTACCTTAATCTAGTTTATATAAATTTTTATAAGTTAAATGTACTAAAATCAATTTCTAAATCATTATATATATTTACCTTTACTTTATCTTGAAAAGTATATGAATTTACCATATCATAAAATTCATTTTCTTCTAGTTTATAGACGTATATTTTCTTTACTCTTGGGTCAATAATCCAATATTCTTTAATTTTATATTTCTGATAAAGATTTAGCTTTGTTATATAATCATGGCTTGAATTTGATGGTGATACAATTTCAATAATCATATCAGGAGAGCCAGTACATCCAGAGTCAGTTAATTTATTTTTATCACATATAACTGAAATATCAGGTTGAACTACTGATTTACTATTAATAGACTCTTCATTATCATTTTTTAGTATTACATCAAAGGGAGCTACATATACCTCACATTCTCCATTATTAGATTTTATATAATGTTGTAGTTCATAGGATATATTTGATATTAATTTTTGATGTATTCTTGCAGGTGCTGGTGACATATTAAAAATTTCTCCTTCTATAATTTCTATTCTTTCATCCTCTGGAAAGGTTAGGTAATCTTTATAAGTATATATTTTATTTTTGCTAGGTATCATTTTAAAAACCTCCTTTATTAACAAGGTATAAGCATAGTATAATATTTATGTTTATTTTATTATAGTTAATATTTCTTGTCAAAAATATTTGTAATAATATATTTAAAAAAATATAAATGAAAATAAATTAGGGCTATTGCACAAAGAATTTTCATAATAATATAAATTTTATTAATACTTCTTTATGCAATAGCCTTTTTAAATTTTAATATATTTTAATTAAAATAAGTTACTTTATCTTCTGGTTCTTTAGCTGGTTCAATATTTTGTACAATTAAAATAGGAAGGTCTTCTTGACGTTCTTTATTAAATTCATACTTAACTTTAGCAGTTAAAGTTATCCATGAATTGTGTTTTAATGTTTTTGCCATTTCATATTTAGCTACAACACCTACAAAGGATATATCATCTTCACAGCATGTCATTGCAAGTCTTCCAAATACAAAGTTTCCCTTTGGAAATTCTGGTTTATTATAAACCATTCCTTTAATTTTTATTGTTTTGTTGTTATAGTTTTTAGGATTGTCTAAGGCATCTATGTACCATATACCAAAGTCTTCATCATTTATTTCAATAACTTTAGCCTTTAAGTCATAAGGAAGTTCTTCAGGTCCTAAGTCCATAATTTGACCTACCTTATTTTCAAAGTAAACAGCAGCTCCTCTGTTTACTGCCTTTATTGTACGTCTAAAGCTTTGAAGTTTTTCTAAGTCTTCATCACAGCGATTTACAATTATCATATTTGATGAGCCTATTTTATCTATAACCATTGACTTCATATTATTTAAATAAAGTTCAAGAGAAGTATAATCTAGTAAGGTTATAAGTTGAACAATTATCCATTCTTTAGGAGCTGGCATGTTGAAAAATGTTTCCATTTGCCACATTCCATTACATTCTATAAGAACTCTTTCTGGCTTATATACAGAGTTACATTCTTTAAAGAATTCTTCTGTTAAGTCTTCTTCATTTTCAACTATTACTAAACTTGAATTAGTTTTTTCTAAAAGCTCTTTATCAAGTTCTTCAAATCCTTCTTCTGTTAAGATTAAAAGGGTAGATTCTCCTTGAGAAAAATTTTCATCTTGAAGAGTTTCTCTTAAAAAAGAAGTTTTTCCACCTTCTAAAAATCCATTAACTAAGTAAACTGGTATATCCAAATTTTTATCCTCCTTATGCTAACTTAAATAGCTTTTCAATTTCTGGGGTTTTAAGATTTGTACCAATTACACAAATCTTTCCTGTATAATCTGGATTTCCTTTACGTATTTCATATTCTCCTGGTACTAAGTCAAAGTAGAACCATTCTCCATCTACACTTGGAAGGATTCCTTTAGAACGTAAAATCATTCCATATTCATCTGAAGCAGATAAAGCTTCTAAAGCAGATTTAATTTCTTCTTCAGTATATTTATGAGGTGTTTCAACTCCCCAGCTTGTAAATACATCATCTGCATGATGGTGGTGGTGATGTCCACAGCCACATTCTTCCCCATGTTCATGGTCATGATGATGATGGTGTTCACAGCCACAATCTTCTTTTTCATTATGGTCATGGTGATGATGGTGTTCACAACCACATTCTTCATCATCATGGTGGTGATGGTGTCCACAACCACATTCTTCTTCATCATGATGGTGATGATGTCCACAGCTACATTCTTCATCATCATGGTGGTGATGATGTTCATGTTCTTTTAAAACTTCTTCTTCAAAAGAATTTTTCTTTTCCATTGCAGAAAGAATAGTAGCACCACTTAAATCTTCCCAAGGAGTAGTTATTATTGTAGCTTTATCATTATGTTTTTTAATAATAGCTACAGCTTCTTCTAATTTTTCTTGAGACATTTTTTGTGTACGGCTTAAAATAATAGTTTTTGCATTTTCAATTTGGTTATTATAGAATTCACCAAAGTTTTTTTCATACATTTTGCATTTTAAAGCATCTGCAACTGTAACAAAGTTATTTAATTTTGCATCAATTTCACCTTCAATGTTTTCAACAGCCTTTATAACATCAGATAGCTTACCAACACCAGATGGTTCTATAAGAACTCTATCAGGAGTAAACTTAGTTAAAACTTCCTTTAGAGCAGTTCCAAAGTCTCCAACTAAAGAACAACAGATACATCCAGAGTTCATTTCTGTTATTTCAACTCCTGCATCTTTTAAAAATCCGCCATCTATTCCTATTTCACCAAATTCATTCTCAATTAAAACTACCTTTTCTCCTTTAAAAGCTTCATCTAAAAGTTTTTTAATTAAAGTAGTCTTTCCAGCACCAAGAAATCCTGAAAAAATATCAATTTTAGTCATTTAAAAATCCCTTTCCTTTACTAATTTTTTAGCCATAAGAAGTTAATGGCTAATTTCCACATATGAAGTAGTATAGCACTATTGATAAAAATATTCAAATGGATAAAAAACTCTTTATATAAACTTATAAATGTTTTAGAATATATAAATAAAAAATAAATTTAAAGGAGAAAAAAATGGAATTTTTAAAGGAAAAATTTAAATGGATACTTAGTCTTTTCTTAACAGTATTTTTAATGGCATCTTCATTTTTAGGATGTACATTAGAGGATTTAGACAGCTTTTTAGGAAATGAAGAAACAATAACAGCTGAAAATCAAAATGAAACAACAACAAATAATAATATTACAAATAGTACTAATAATAGTAGTAGTAGTGAGGAAAATTTAAAAGAAGATATATCTGAAAGTAAAGAATATTCTTCTAAAGAAGAAGTAGCAGCTTATATAAATAAGTATAATAAACTTCCTTCAAATTATGTAACAAAAAAAGAAGCTGAAAATTTAGGTTGGGAAAGTAGTAAAGGTAATTTATGGGATGTAGCAAATGGAAAAAGTATAGGTGGAGATAAGTTTGGAAACAGAGAAGGTCTTCTTCCTAAAAAATCAGGAAGACAGTATTATGAATGTGATATAGATTATAATGGTGGATATAGAGGGGCTAAAAGAATTATATATTCAAATGATGGCTTAATTTATTATACAGAAGACCATTATAAAACCTTTGAACAGTTATATTAGGAGATGATTTTTTTTGAAAAAAATAGTTTTAGATTGCAAAGAAATGACTTCAAAGGAAAAAGCCCATGAATATATAATGAAAAAAATGGACTTTCCAAATTATTATGGAAAAAATTTAGATGCTTTATATGATATTCTTTCTACCTATGATAAAGAAGTTTATATAAAGTTTATAAATACTAAAAGTTTAACTGAAGCTTTAGGAGAGTATGGAACTTTTTTAATAGATGTATTTAAAGATGCAGAGGAAGAAAATAAAAAAATTAAATTTAATATGTTATAAAAAAGTAGGTTATATATTAACCTGCTTTTTTTGTTATATAATAAAGGGGTTAGGAGGAAAAATAATGAATAAAAAAATAACAACTTTATTTATGGTTATATCCTTATTTGTTATCTATTTAGAAATTGGATATAAAAACATTATAGTATTAAATAGTATATTTATAATGATTTTATGTATATTACAATTAATAAAAAACTTATTTAATGTATCTTTTAATTTAATAACAATCATTCAAATATTTATTTTAGTTTTTTCTATAAATTTTTCATCTAAAGAAATTTTTTTGTTATTTCCAATATTATTTTTTGAACTTTTGAAAAATAAGCTTTCATTAGAAAAATCAATAGCTTTTTTAAGCTTAATTATGATTGTCTTTTTTAAAAGGGATATAGGAAATATTTTCATTTATATAGTTTTATTAACTTTATATTTATATGAAATAAAGGGAAGAGAAGAGGAAAATAAAAATCTTAAAGCTATAAAAAAGGATAATAGAAAAGGGAAATTTATTATGGAAGAGAAGGTTTTAAATTTTAATAGATATTTAGAACAAAATGAAGTTGTAATATCTTTAAGAGAAAGAAATATTATGGCACAAAAACTTCATGACCATTTAGGTCATAGAATAACAAGTTCCATTATGCAACTTGAGGTAACAAAAGAAACCTTAGGGAAAGATAATGAAATAAGTAAAAAATATCTTTTAAGTGCTATGGAAAATTTAAGAAATGGTATGGAAGAAATAAGAGTAGTGTTAAGAAATTTAAAACCAAGTGAAAAAACTATAACTGTTGAAAATATAAAAAATCTTCTTTTAGAATTTCAATATAATAGTGGTATAAAAATAAACTTTCATTTAGAAGGAAAGCTTGAAAATCTAGGAACTAAAAGATTAATAGTAATTGAAGAAAATATAAAAGAGGCATTAACAAATGCTTTAAAATATTCAAAGGCTTCTTATATAAATGTTTCAATACTTATTTATAATAAGGTAGCAAGAGTTGAGATAAAAGATAATGGACAAGGAGCTAAAAATATTAAAAAAGGTTTAGGTCTTATTGGAATAGAGGAGCGTCTTGAAAAAATTAATGGAAACATGAAGATAGATGGAAGTGATGGTTTTACTTTAAATATGATTTTAAATTTGGAGGATAAATATGATTAAGGTTTTAATATGTGATGATGATTCTTTAATAAGGGAAAGTTTAAAAATTTTATTGCCTTTAAAAGGAAATATAGAAATAGTAGGGGAAGCTTCAAATGGCAAAGAGGCTATAGATTTTTGTTTAGACAATAAAGTAGATGTTGCTTTAGTTGATATAAGAATGCCTATTTTAAATGGAGTAGAGGCTATAAAGATAATAAATGAAAAAACAAAAACAAAGTCTTTAATTTTAACTACCTTTGATGAGGATGAATATGTAAATGAAGCTATGTCTTATGGAGCAAAGGGATATATTTTAAAAAATAGTTCTCCTGAAAAAATAGCAAATGCTATAGCTTCTGTATATAATGAAACAATTGTCTTAAATGAAAATTTATTAGAAAAACTTTATGATAAAGAAGAAGTTCCAAGCTTTAAAAAATATGATTTTACAGAGAGGGAAAAGGAAATAATACAAGCTATAAGCGAAGGATTAAGCAATAAAGAAATAAGCAAAAAGCTTTTTATATCAGAAGGGACAGTGAGAAATTATATAACTAACATATTAGATAAAACTAATTTAGAGCATAGAACTGCAATAGCGGTGAATTATTTAAAAGGAAATTTATAATATACAAAAACTTTAGCTTAGTTCAAAAATATTCGATTCCTTATGTTATTCGGTCCTTCCGTCGACAGGTTCTTGCGTCACGCCATCATAAAATAAGGAATCGAATATTTTAATAAACAAAAGTAATAATATAAAATATAGTTTTATTTCTTATCTTTGTATGCATATCCAAAATTAATTGGTGGAGCTGTTATTGATAAATATATAAATTCATCATCACCATCATTTAACAAGCCATGAATATCATTATCAGCAAACCTGACTACATCACCAGCATTAAATTCTTTTTCCATATCATCTGCAAGTAATAATTTTCCCTTACCTTTTGTTGCATACCATATTTGCTCCGAAGCCTTATGTGTATGTCTTATTTGACATGCTCCAACTTCTAAATGAACTTCAGTAATTGTAACTCTTTTGCTTGCTGAATTCTCTGGATTTAATAATTGTCTTGAAACAACTCCAGGATTTGATAATTCTATTATACTATCTTTACTAATAAATTCCATTATTATTCCTCCACAAATTATATATTGTTATAGTATACTAATTATTAGTAAAAATCAATCAAATGTTGTGACATAGCCACTTTTTTAAAGTGAAACTTATATTTATATAATATTAAAATTTTAGAAAGAATCCATAATGTAAAACAACTCTTCTGTCTACAAACACCTTATTACAAATGTCATATTGAAAGGTGATATTTATTACTTAAGAAAGGAGAGTTTTTTTTATATAATTAAGGCATAGGAGGGATAATTATGAAGATGTTAGAGATAAGGAAGGTTTATAAAGAGTATGAGGATTTAGTAGCAGTAGATGGAATAAGCCTTAATATAAATAAGGGGGAGATATTTGGAATACTTGGTCCTAATGGAGCAGGGAAGAGTACGTTGATAGGGATGATATGTGGTCTTATAAAAAAGACTTCTGGAGAGATAATTTATGAGGAGAAAACAAATAAAATTAGACAGTGGAAAGAAAATATAGGAATAGTTCCTCAAGATTTTGCCCTTTATTGGGATTTAACAGCAGAGGAAAATATTAAATTTTTCTGTTCCTTATATGGATTTAAAGGAAAGGATTTAAAGGAGAAAACTAAAAAAAGTTTAGAATTTGTAGGACTTACAGAGGTTAAGGATAAAAAAGCTTCTGAGTTTTCAGGAGGAATGAAAAGAAGGCTTAATATTGGCTGTGCCATAGCTCATTTACCAAAACTTATTATTATGGATGAACCTACAGTAGGAATAGACCCTCAATCAAGAAATCATATATTAAATTCAGTTTTAAAGCTTAGAGATGAAGGAGCTACTATAATATACACTTCCCATTATATGCAAGAAGTAGATGATATTTGTGATAAAATTGCAATTATAGACAAAGGAACTATTATTGCAGAAGGAACAAGTGAAGAACTTAAAAATATTATTGAAGATAAAAGGGTTTATCATGTTAAGGTAAATAAGGAAATAAAGGATTTAGATAAAAAACTTCTTTCAATAACAGGAATAGAAAAGGTTTCTTTTTTACAGGGTGAGTATATAGTTACAACTTTAAAAAGTAGTAATATGATTTCAAAGATAGTTGAGATTATATCTAAAGAAAATATAGATATTCAAAATATATTTAGTGAAGAACCTACATTAGAAAATGTATTTTTAGCACTAACAGGAAAAAAGCTAAGAGAGTAGGTGAAAAAATATGTTTATACAACTACTAAAAAAGGAAATAAAACAATTTTTAAGGTCTAAAAGTAATTTAATAATGTTATTTTTATTTCCAATAATATTAATAACAACCTTAAGTTTTGGTCTTAAAAGCTTAATGGAAAATACAAGTGATAAAATTTTTGAAGGTAATGAAAATAATATTGTATATTATTCTTTAAAAGAGGAAAGTATATATAAAGATGGATTTTTAAATTTTATAGATGCTTTAAAAGATGAGATAAATGTAAATTTTAAGGAAACAAACTCTTTAGAGAAAGTAAAAAAAGAAATAGATAATTATGAAGCTTATGGATTTATAGAAGTTAATGAAGAGGGCTTTAAATATTATTCACCTAAAAATGGAGAAAAAATAAGAGGAAAAATTTTAAGAAGTATTTTTGAAACTTCACTAAATGAATTTTCAGTATATAACACAATAGGAAAGTTTAACCCTGAAAATTTAAAAGATATTATAAAAAGTTCTAAAGATAAATATATAAAGGAAGATTCCACAGGAAAGTTAAGAAATATTACTTCTTCAGAATATTATACCTTTGCAGAGCTTGCTTTAATAATCCTTTATGTATCAACTACTGTAGGAGAATCAATAATAAAAGAAAAAGAACTTAAAACAATAAATAGAATAAGATTATCAAAGGCAAAGGAAAGCAATATATTATTTTCAAAGTTAAGTTTAGGATTTTTAGTTGCAGTAATACAAATCCTTATTGTATATATATATTCTTCCTTAGTTTTAAAAGTAGATTGGGGAGAAAATACATTAAAGTTCTTAGCAATATTTATTGTATTTGGAATATTTGTATCTTCTTTAGGTTTAATTTTTGGAATGTTATGTAAAAAGGAAAGTAGCCTTTCAGGAATTTTAAATACTATAATAATAGTAATGTGTATTTTAGGTGGTTGTTATACACCAATTAGTATGATTATACAAATACCAATATTAAATAAACTTATGGTTATAAGCCCTGTATATTGGATAAATACATCTATAAGCAGTATGCTATGTAGTATTAAAACAAATGCTTATTATATTTCATTAATAATTCCTTTAACCTTATCAATAATAATGTTAGTTATAAGTTTACTTTTAGGAAAGAGGAGGAGTTTTAATGATTAATATAATGAAAAATATATGTAAAATATTATTTAAAAGAAAAAGTTTCATTATTACAACAATAATACTTCCAATAGTTTTAATATTTGTATTTGCTTTATTATATGGAGGAAATTCAAGTTTTAAGGTAGGAATTATAAATAATGATGAAGGATTTTTAGGAAAAGATTTAAAAAGTAAAATAGAAAAGATAGATGCAGTAGAGGTTATAGATATAAATAAAGATGAGAATTATCTTACAAATTTAGTATTTCATAAATACGAAATGATATTAACAATTGATAAAAACTTTACTAAAGATATTATAAATGGAAAAGGAAGTAATGTAAAAGTAAAAGCTATTTCAATGGGTGAAATGGAAAGTATTATGGAGCTTATTATAAATAGTCAAATAAAATCCTATGATGAACTTTATAAAAATATTTCATCTAAAAACATAGAACCTAAAGAAATATTAAAGGCTTTTAATGAAGGAAAACCAAATTATGAAATAATAAATAATAAGAAAGTAAAAACTTCAATAAATACTTCCTTAGGAGTAATTATATATTTAATATTTGTATCAGCTGGAATGAGTTGTGGATTTTTATTAGAGGATGAAAAACAGGGTACAAAAGCTAGAATATTTATGGCAAATATTCATGAGAAAACTTACTTTGGTGCAGTAATAACTATCTTTTTCTTATTAACTTCTATAACTTCTGTTGAATATTATATTGTATGTAATATATTAGGTTATAATTTTGGCTTTGAAAATAAGTGGATTCTTTTACTTCTTATGCTTTTAGTAACATTACTTGCAGTGGTATTTAATATAATGCTTACTTCAATAATAAAGAATAAATCTACATTAACATTAATTTCAACAAGTATTTTAGTACCAGTATTTATGCTTAGTGGAGCATTTTGGAGCTTTGATTTTATGGGAAAAACTCTTCAAAAGGTAGGAAATGCTTTACCTATAAGATGGTTTCTCTTAGCAGTTGAAAAACTTCAAATGGGGCAAAATATAGAAAGTATATTTCCTATAATATTAGCATTAGTATTACTTACTATATTTTTATTTTTCCTTTCAATTTTCTTTACAAGAAATAAAATAGTTTTAATAAAAGAATATCAATAAAACATAAGGTGAAGAGTAAATTTTTAATTTTATATCTTCACCTTTTACTTTTACTAAATATAATTTATAATATAAATAAAAATTATATTATAGATAAAGGATGGGAAAAGATGTACAAAAACTATATATTTGATTTATATGGAACATTAGTTGATATAAATACTAATGAAGAAAAAGCATATTTGTGGAAAAAAATGGCTGAATTTTATGGCTATTATGGAGCACATTATAAGCCAGTAGAACTAAAAAAAGCTTATAAAAAAGCCTGCGAAGATGAAAAGGAAAAAAATGCTCAATTTGATTGTCCAGAAATTAAGGTTGAGTATGTATTTTTAAGATTATTTAAAGATAAGGGAATTAATGCAGATATAAACTTAGCAATACATGCAGGACAAATGTTTAGAATAATTTCAACAAAATATATAAAACTTTATGATGGAGTAATAGATTTTCTTGAAGCATTAAAAAAGAAAGGGAAGAAAATTTATCTTTTATCAAATGCACAAAAAATATTTACAGAACATGAAATAAAGCTTTTAGGAATATATGATTATTTTGATGGTATTGTTTTATCTTCAGAAGAAAATTGTTGTAAACCAGATAAAAGCTATTATGAAATAGTTTTAAATAGATACAAATTAAAAAAAGAAGAATCAATAATGATTGGAAATGATGAAATAGCAGATATTAAAGGCTCTTATGAAGCAGGCCTTGACTCTTTATACATACATGCAAATATATCTTTAGAAATTAAAGGAAAGCTTTTAAGTAAATATACAATTATGGATGGAGACTTTAGAAAGGTTAAGGATTTAATATTAAAATAAAACATAGTATTAAATATAACTAAAATAAATAAGTATGAAGCTGTTGCATTAAGAAATATTAATACAATATAGTGTTTTGCTAAATATATATTAAAATGTGTATTATTATAAGGTTTCTTTTTGTAGCAGCCATACTTAATTTAAGGAGGAATTTTAAAAAAAATGAACTTAAATAAATTAAGTAATAGAACTAAAGGAATAATTTTTATAATATTATCAGCCTTTGGTTTTGCTATGATGTCAGCTTTTGTTAAGCTTGCAGGGGATATACCTTCATTTCAAAAGACTTTTTTTAGAAATTTAGTTTCATTATTTGTGGCATTAGTTATAATTATAAAACATAAGGGAAGTTTTTTTGGAAAAAAAGAAAATCAAAAAGTTCTTATTATGCGTTCAACCTTTGGAACTTTAGGAATAGTTTTTAATTATTATGCTATAGATAGACTTGTTTTATCAGATGCAAATATGTTAAATAAATTAAGTCCCTTTTTTGCAATAATATTTTCTGCATTATTTTTAAAAGAAAAAATAAAGCCAAATCAAATGATAGCTTTAATAGTAGCTTTTATAGGTATGTTATTTGTAGTTAAGCCTTCCTTTGATTTTACTGTTATTCCAGCTTTTGCAGGAGTTTTAGGAGGAATTTCAGCAGCTGCTGCATATACTTGCGTAAGAGCTTTAAGTGGAAAGGAAAGTCCTGATACAATAGTATTTTACTTTTCTTTATTTTCAACAATAGCTGTATCTCCATTTATGATAGCAACCTTTACACCTATGAAAATATTACAACTTTTATCTTTATTATGTGCAGGTGTATTTGCAAGTATAGGACAATTTGGAATAACTTTAGCCTATAAATATGCACCAGCTAAGGAAATATCAATATTTGATTATACAAATATAATATTCTCAGCAATAATAAGTTTATTTATCTTTAATGTACTTCCAGATAAATATAGTGTTTTAGGATATTTAATAATATTTATAGCAGCTTTATATATGTTTATTTACAATAAAAAGTTAGATAAAAGTGAAGTGAAAAAGTAAATTTTTTATTTAAATTAGAAAGGAGAGATTTTTTTGAAGTGGTTATATAAACTAGAAAGAAAGTTTGGAAAGTATTATATTCCTAATTTAATGGAAATAATATTATTTGGAAGCTTAGCTGTATATTTATTAAGTGTTACAGTAATTCCAAATTTATTAAATATGCTATATTTAGACCCTTCTAAAGTAATGAAAGGAGAAGTTTGGAGGCTTATAACCTTTGTATTTGTTCCAGGAAGTGGAGGAAATAGCATTTTAATTATTTTAAATTTATATTTTATGTATTTAATAGGAATGGCCCTTGAAAGTTATTGGGGTGGTTTTAAATTTAATGTATATTTCTTTATAAATTATTTTTTAACAATCATAGCATGTATGCTTACTGGCATTCCAGATATAGTAATGACTAATGTTCTTTCAATACCAGGCTTTAGTATTTCTTTATACCTAGCTTATGCAACTCTTTGCCCAGATGCTACATTTTATTTATTTTTTATACTTCCAATAAAGGCAAAGGTAATGCTTTATATAAACTGGGCAATAATAATACTTCAAGCAGTAGAATTTTTAATAAATGGTTCTTTATTAGGAGTAGTTTTAACCTTTGTTCCTGTAGTAAATTATTTAATATTTTTTGGGCCTTCTACAGTAAAAGAAAAGAAGGAGAGAAAAAATAATGTTATAAGAATGAAGGATTATAAAAAGAAAATGAATTCTACAAAAAAGCCTTATACTCATAAATGTACAGTATGTGGACTTACAGATATTGATGACCCTGATATGGATTTTAGATATTGTGGAGAATGTGATGGAAAACATGCTTATTGTAGTAAGCATATAAAAAATCATAAACATATAAAAAACAATAAAGAAAGTAAAACCATAGAACTTAAAAAAGACTAATTAAAAAAGAGAGTTTAAGCTCTCTTTTTCTTTGTAATAATTCTAGTTAAAGTAGTTACTAAGATAATTCCAAGGGCAAGAGTACCTGCACTTGCAATTGTACTTAGTCCTGTAGAAATAGAACTTGATATATCTCCTTTAACTACATCATACATTGTATAATACATACCTGCACCAGGAACTAAAGGAAGCATAGCACATATTACAAGTAAGGTAACAGGAGTTTTTAAAACCCTAGCCATAATTTCAGAATAAATACTAAATACTATTGAAGAAATAAGCATAGAACTTATATTTGAAATATTATTATTTAAACATAAAGAATATACAAACCAGCTTAGTCCACCACCTAAGGAAGCAAATAAAAGCTTTTTACCTTTAATATTAAATAATACTCCAAAGCCAAAACAGCCAATAAGTGAGAAAATACTTTCAGAAATTAAATTCATTTTTAAATTGTACCTCCTAAAACCTTAATCCAAAGGCTTATAACCACACCAGTTCCAACAGCTATAGCTACAGCTATTAAAAAAGCTTCAGAGCCTCTTGTAATACCTGCTAAATAATCTCCTGCAATAATATCTCTTACTGCATTTGTTATAATAATTCCAGGTACTAAAAGCATTATAGACCCTATAATTGTTTTGTCTAAATTATGTACTAATCCAAAATACTTAAAAATTAAAGCAAGTAAAGCTGTAAAGCCTCCTCCAACACAATTTGTGAAAAAGGAATTTAAAAGAAATTTTTTTGATTTTAAAATTATATAATTTATTCCAAAACCTATTATAAAAGATGAAATAAAATCATTAAAATCTCCCCCATAAAGAAGGGAAAAAGCTCCAGCAACAAGGGAAGAAGCTAGGTAGCTATAAAGGGTTTTATAATTATCTCCTTTATTAATTTTTAATAAGGTCTTATAAAGTTCATCTAAATACATAGGTTTGTTTTGAAGTCTTCTAGATAAATCATTTATTTTATCAACCTTATTTAAATCAACACCTCTATTTGTAATTCTTTTTACAGTTGAATAGATTTGTTCTTTATAAGTAATAGATACAATAATACCAGTAGGAGTTGCAAAGCTATCTGTTTCTTTAACTCCAAAGGCTAGACAGATTTTATCTATTGTTTCTTCAACTCTATAGGTTTCAGCTCCACTTTCAAGAAGAATTTGTCCTGCAAAGGCTGAAACTTGAAGAAGTTTATTTACATCCATAAACATCACCTCTTAAGAAATATATTAAAATTATATCATAAAAATAATTAATAAAATAAAAAATAACTTAATAAATATAGTTGAAAATAAGTTGATAAATTGTTTAAGAAACCTTATAATTAAAATAAATTATTAAATTATGAGGTGATAAAATAATGAATTTTGATAATGTAAAAAAAGAAGATAAAGATATTTATAATCTTATAGAAAAAGAATTAAAAAGACAACAAGATGGAATAGAACTTATTGCTTCTGAAAATATAGTAAGTGAAGCTGTTATGGAAGCTATGGGTTCATACCTTACAAATAAATATGCAGAAGGATATCCAGGAAAAAGATATTATGGTGGATGTCACGTTGTAGATGAAATTGAACAAATAGCAATAGATAGAGCTAAAGAACTTTTTGGAGCAGAGTATGCAAATGTACAACCTCACTCAGGTTCACAAGCTAATATGGCAGTTTATTTTTCAGTTCTTGAACCAGGGGATACTGTTTTAGGAATGGATTTAAGCCATGGAGGACACTTAACTCATGGTTCACCAGTTAACTTCTCTGGAAGATTATTTAACTTTGTTTCTTATGGTGTTGATAAAGAAACAGAAATGATAGATTATGAAAATGTAAGAAAGATAGCATTAGAAAATAAGCCAAAACTAATTGTAGCAGGTGCTAGTGCCTATTCAAGAATTATTGATTTTGCAAAACTAAGAGAAATTGCTGATGAAGTAGGAGCACTTTTAATGGTTGATATGGCTCACATTGCAGGACTTGTAGCAGCTGGAGTTCATCCATCACCAGTACCTTATTGTGATTTTGTAACATCAACTACTCACAAAACATTAAGAGGACCAAGAGGTGGACTTATACTTTGTAAAGAAAAGTATGGAAAGCTTATAGATAAAAACATATTCCCAGGAATGCAAGGTGGTCCATTAATGCATGTAATAGCAGCTAAGGCTGTATGCTTTAAGGAAGCATTAGCTCCAAGCTTTAAAGAATATGGAGCTCAAGTAGTTAAAAACTGTAAGAGATTAGCAGAAGAATTAATAAAGAGAGACTTTAAGATAGTTTCTGGTGGAACAGATAATCATGTATTCTTAGTTGATTTACATAACAAAGAAGTTACAGGAAAAGAAACTGAAAACTTATTAGATAGAGTAGGAATTACATTAAATAAAAATACAGTTCCAAATGAAACAAGAAGCCCATTTGTAACTTCAGGAGTAAGAATAGGTACAGCTGCTGTAACTACAAGAGGATTTAAAGAAGAGGATATGGTAGTTATTGCTGAAATAATAGATGAAGCAATAAAGAATAGAGAAAATGAAGAAGCTTTAGAAGGACTTAAGAAGAAAGTAAAAGCTTTATGTGATAAATATCCATTATATGAATAATTTTTACAGCTCCCATTTTATTTGGGAGCTTTTTTAAAAGGAGAATTTATGAATTTATTAGTAACTGTAAGTCAAAATGAACTTTTAGATGTTTTATTAAATGTAGCACCAGTAAGACCAATATTTATATGGGGAGCACCAGGAATTGGAAAGTCAGCTCTTGTAAATACCTTTGCAGAGTCTGTAGGTCTTGAGTGTGTATCTCTTTTAGGAAGTCAACTTGCACCAGAGGATATTATAGGAATCCCTCAAATAAAGGGAGATTATAGTGTGTTTATTCCTCCAAAAATTATTGCAAGAAAAGACCCTTATTGTTTATTTTTAGATGAATTAAATGCTTGTTCTCAAGAGGTTCAAAAGGCATTTTATAGTTTAATTCATGAAAAAAGGATAGGAGAGTATTACCTTCCTGAAGGGTCAATAATAATTGGGGCAGGAAATAGAGCACAAGATAGTGCAATAGTTAAACCTATGTCCTCAGCTCTTATAAATAGAATGTTTCATGTTGAGTTAAAGGTTTCCACAAAGCAATGGCTTTCTTGGGCTTCTGAAAATAATATTCATCCATATATTATTGAATACATTACTCTTCGCCCAGACCATTTATTTTCCACACCACCTAAAACAGAGGAAGCTTTTTCAACACCACGTTCATGGCATATGTTAAGTGATGCTATGAATGAATATAAAGATGATTTAAAAGAAGAAACATTAAAAATATTAGCCTATGGAACTTTATCACCTAATCATGCAGGGCAATTTATTGCTTTTATAAAGCAAATAAAAAATAGATATAGGTTATCTTCTATTATTTCAGGGGATGAGTCTTGGCCAAATAAACCAGAAGATAGAGATGTTTTATACTTTTTAGCTCAATCTTTTAGGGCCCAAATTATAAAAGAACTTCCAAGTGATAAAAAGAAATTAAATGAAAATAGTCAATATTTTGCTCATAGAGCTAAGGCTTTAATTAAGGATTTATCTTTAATTAGTCTTGAAATTGCTCAAATGGTTGTTGGAAATGTAGATGAAAATAGCCTTCCAAACTGGTTTATGATAGAAATTGTAAGAGACCTTCCAAGGCTTGTGGAGAAGAAAAATGGCTAAAAAACTAGATAATAATATTGCTTTAAAAAATTATGAATTAGGGTATGATATGGTTTTAAATCATCCTATATTTGAAGGATTTTTAAAATATTATAGAGTTTCAATTTATAGAAATGATACAGTTCCCTATCCTAAAGAGGGTTATGCTGTATGTTCAAATTTATGTTGTATTTATGTAAATCCAAAAATAAGAGCTAATCCTTCAGAATGGGCTTATATTTTAGCCCATTGTTTACTGCATTTTGCTTTAGAACATTTTAAAGGCATAGAAAATAAGGATATTGTTAAATGGAATATAGCCTGTGATGTAGCTATAGCTAAGTTTTTAGAAAATCTTAAATTTGGAACTCCTATTAATGAATGTGGAGCTAGAAGTAAGTTGATTTCTATGTCTTCAGAGGAGCAAATATATAAATATTTATTAGAAAATGAAGTTGATGAAAAGTATAAAGATTTTCAGGTGGGAAATAAAAATTCTTTAGATATGATAATTGAAAAAGTTTCAAGTTATAATAAGAAAACAATTGAAAAAAGAATGAAAGTATGCCCTAAAATATTTGCAGAAGGGTTAAGTAAAGCTGTTTCAAGTGCTATAGATGTAGCAGCAGGTTATGCTTCAGATTTATATGGAAGTAGTATAATTAAGACAAAGGCAAAAAGAGCATTAGAATGGTTTGTATCAAGTTATCCACTACTTGGGGCATTAGCTTCAAGCTTTAAATTAATAGAAGACCCATTAATATGTCAAAGGGAAGAAATTTCTATTGCAGCAATTGATGTTACTTTAAAGGAAATTTATATTAATTCTTCTGTAAACCTTTCAATGGAAGAATGTAAATTTGTAATAGCTCATGAATTATTACATGCTGGTCTTATGCATCATGAAAGATGTTGTGGAAGAGATGCTTTTTTATGGAATGTAGCTTGTGACTTTGTAATAAATGGATGGCTTATTGAAATGGAAATTGGAGAAATTCCAACCCTTGGACTTTTATATGATGAAAGCTTAAAAGGATTATCAGCAGAAAGTATATATGATAAAATAGTAACAGATATAAGAACTTATAGAAAACTTATTACCCTTAGAGGAAAATCTTTAGGGGATATAATAAAAAGTCCTAACTTAAATGGAAAAGTAGGAGAAAATTTAGAAGACTTTTATAAAAGTGCTCTTCAACAAGGATTAGAATATCATAAAGAAAGTGGAAGAGGATTTTTACCAAAAGGGTTAGTTGAAGAAATAAAGTCCTTATCAATGCCAGCTATTCCTTGGGATGTAGAACTTGCAAAATGGTTTGATAACTTTTTAAATCCTATAGAAAAAAGAAGGACCTATGGAAGACCAAGTAGGAGACAATCTTCAACGCCAGATATACCAAGACCAAGTTATATATATAAACCAGAGGAATATTCTAGGACTTTTGGAGTTGTTTTAGATACCTCAGGCTCTATGGATAGACATCTTCTTGCAAAGGCATTAGGAGCTATAACTAGTTATTCAATATCAAGAGATGTAGTTTCTGTAAGGGTAGTGTTTTGTGATGCTGTAGCTTATGATGAAGGATACTTAAATCCAGAAGAGTTATTAGATAGGGTAAAGGTTAAAGGTCGTGGAGGAACAATTCTTCAGCCTGGTATTAATTTACTTGAAAAAGCTGAAGATTTTCCAAAAAATGGTCCTATTTTAATAATAACAGATGGTGAATGTGACAAAGTTACAATAAAAAGAGAGCATGCTTTTTTAATACCTAAGGGAAAACATCTTCCCTTTGTTCCTAAAGGAAAAGTATTTAGATTTGATTAAAAAAATTTTTTATAGCAAAAAAATTATCTTTGAATAATATATATAATAATGTTTTCAAAAAAGGTATATTATGAGCAATAAAAAATTATTAAATTTATATAAAACCTCTTCTATAGTTAAATTTAAAAGAGAAGATAAAATAGTTATAATAAGTGATATTCATAGAGGAGATGGAAGCTATAGTGACTCACTAATAGGAAATAAAAATATTTACTTATCAGCCCTAAATTATTATTATAAAGAAGGTTATACTTTAATTGAAGCAGGAGATGGAGATGAACTTTGGAAAAATAAATCCTTTATAGATATATCCTATAATCATAAAGATATTTTTAAAATTCTTAATAAATTTAATACTAAAAAAAAGCTCCATCTTTTATATGGAAACCACGATTCTAAAAAAGCATCAAAGGATTTTTTATTAAAGCAAAGAAAAAAAATAGTTAAAATTGACAAAGACTTTGGAAAAGATTTTATATATCTTTTAGATAATACAACTTATAAAGAAAGCCTAGTTTTAAGATATACACCTTTAGATAAAGATATTTTTATATTTCATGGACATCAACTTGACTTTATGAATTATGAACTATCTTTTTTAAGTAAATTTTTAGTAAGATATTTATGGAAGAATATGGAGGGGAGTGGATTTAAAGCACCTACAAGTCCTGCAAATAATTATAAAAAGGGTGGAAAGGTTGATAAAAGGTTAGAAGAGTGGTCTTTAAAAAATAATATTTTTATAATATGTGGTCATACTCATAAAAGTAGATTTCCAAAAGCTAATGAAGGAAGTTATTTTAATGATGGATGTTGTGTACTTCCTTATTCTATAAGCACAATTGAAATAAATTTAGGTCTTATTTCATTGGTAAAATGGTCAATAGAGCCAAAAGAAAAGGATAATGTTTTATATATAAAAAGGAGTTTTTTAGGTGGCCCTGAAAAATTAGAGGAATATTTAAAGTAAGTTATAAAAAGGGGATTTTTAAGTTATGAGCTTTATTGATTTACATTGTGATACAGCAAGTAGAATTTTTTATGAAAAAGAAGGTTTAAAGAAAAATAGTTTTTCTGTAGATATAGAAAAGTTAAAAAAAGGAAACTGCCTTGGGCAAGTTTTTGCTTTTTTTATAGATGCAGGAGAAGTAACTAACTTAGAAAGTGAATTTAAAAGTATGTATAATACTTTTATATCTGAAATAGAAAAAAATAAAAGTGAAATAGAAATTGTAAGAAATATTAATGAGTTAAAAAGTTGTGAAGAAAAAGGAAAGATAGGAGCTTTTTTATCTATAGAAGAGGGAGAGGTTTTAAAAGGAGATATTAAAAACTTAAAAAGGGTTTATGATATGGGCATAAGGTTTATTACCCTTACATGGAATTATAAAAATTCTTTAGGATACCCTAATTATATTTATAAAGATAAAGGCTTAACTTCTCTTGGAAAAGATATGGTTATTGAAATGGAGAATTTAGGAATTGTTCCTGATTGTTCTCATTTATCTGATGAGGGCTTTTGGGATTTAATTAAAATATGTAAAAAGCCTTTTATAGCAACTCATTCTAATTCTAGAGAAGTAACTTTTCATCCAAGGAATTTAACTGATGTTATGATTAAAGCTTTAGGAAATAAGGGAGGAGTAATGGGGCTAAATTTTTGTGCTGACTTTTTAGGAAAAAATAAAGTATCTTCTTTAGAAGATATGACAAAGCATATAAAACACATAAAAAATGTAGGCGGTATAGAGGTTTTAGCCCTTGGTAGTGATTTTGATGGAATAGAAAATAAGGTGGAAATTGAAAACTCTTCAAAAATGGATGATTTAGCTTTTTATCTTCATAAAGAGGGACTTAAAGAAGGAGAAATTGAAAAAATATTTTATAAAAATGTATTAAGATTTATAATAGAAAATTTAAAGTAAAGGAAAAATATTATGGAAAAATTATTAGGAAAAACAGCTCTTATTACAGGAGCTTCAAGAGGAATTGGAAGAGCAATTGCAATAGAATTTGCAAAGGAAGGAGCAAACATTGTAATAAATTATTCAAAGGATGAATTAGGGGCTGAAGAAACTTTAAAAATTCTTAAAGGTATAGGAGTAGTAGCTTATAAAATAAAAGAGGATGTATCTTCTTTTAAAGGAGCAGAAAAAATTATAGATTTTACTTTAAAATCCTTTGGAAAGATAGATATTTTAGTTAATAATGCAGCTAAAAGCACAATAGGATTGTTTATGGATTCTTCTAAAGAAGAAATAGAAAATATCTTAAATACAAACCTTTTAGGACCATTATATTTATCAAAAATGGCAATTCCCCATATGATTAATAAAAATGGAGTTATACTTAATATATCCTCAATGTGGGGAGAAGTTGGAGCTTCTTGTGAAGTTTTATATTCTACATCAAAGGGAGGAATAAATCTTTTTACAAAGGCCTTAGCAAAGGAAATGGCACCTTCAAATATAAGAGTTAATGCAATTGCACCAGGAGTAATAGATACTTCAATGAATTCATTTTTAAGCAAAGAAGATAGAAAAGATTTAGAAGAAGAAATACCATTTGGAAGATTTGGTTCTCCAGAAGAAATAGGAAAAATTGCAGTATTTTTATGCAGTAAAGATTCTTCCTATATAACAGGACAAATAATAAGAGCAGATGGAGGCTATATTTAAATTCATTTAGTTAAGCAATAAGAAATTCTTAAAATCCTAGGTTCATTATTTTATGAAGCAGTAACATAATGAACCTAGGACTTTTTTTGTTTAATTTATAAAGAAACTATAGGCATATAAATAGCAAATTCTACACCTTCATCTATATTTTTTAGAGAGTATTCAAAGTTATGAAGTTGAAGAAGATTTTTTACTATTGAAAGGCCAAGTCCTGTAGAATTACTTTTTCTTTGACGGGACTTATCAATTTTATAGAATTTATCAAATAGTTTATTAATTTCATTATCATCTATGTGAGTTCCTGTATTAACAACAGAAAGTCTATATTTATCATCTTCTTCATGAATTTCAATTATAATCTTTTCCTTTGGTGGAGTATATTTTAAAGCATTTGTAATAAGGTTTGTTAAAATTTGCTCCATTTGGAAAGTGTCTGCATGAATATATGAGTATTCTGTATTTTCAACAAATTCTAAGGTTAATTCTCTTTCTTGGGCATCTAAAGTATGTTTACGAACTAGGTTTTTAATTAATCTATTTACATTAAATACTTCAAAGTTTGGTTTTAATGCACCAGATTCTAGTCTTGAAAGTTCTAGCATATTAGAAACAAGAACACTCATTTTTTTAGATTCATCAATAATTGTATCTAAATAAACTCTAGCATCTTCTCCTTTAACTATACCATCTCTAAGGCCTTCTGCATATCCTTCTATAATTCCAATTGGAGTTTTTAATTCATGACTTACATCTGCTGTAAATTCTTTTCTCATAAGTTCAAGATTTCTTTCTTTTTCAATATCTTTTTCAAGTTGTTGGTTTTTCTTTTTTAAATCTTTTAAAGCACCATCTAAGTTTTCTGATAAAAAGTTTAAAGTTTCGGCTAAGTTTCCAACTTCATCATCTCTATTCATTTTACATTTTTCAGAAAAATCCATTTTAGCCATCTTTTTAGCAACATTATTAAGCTTTACAAGAGGCTTTGCAATTAAATCTGAATATATAGATGATAATAAAAGAGATACTAAACAAAATCCTAAGAAAATATATACATAAAATTCCTTTATAACAGAAGCAGCTTCTTTTATTGGTTGAACAGAAGCTACAGCAATTATTATAGTATCATTTGTTGCGTTTGTAGACATTGGAGCAATTATAGCATAGCTTTTTGTAGCATTAAAGGAATTATTAAAAACTTTACTTATAGCATTTTTTGAAGAAAGTACAGAATCTACAAGGTCTGTATTACTTGCAATGTTATTTATTATATTTTCAAAATATGTATTAGAAACTGAATTTTCTTCATTACCATTATTATGATTAGAATTTAAAGTTGAATATTTCCCAGTTGAAGGGTAATATAAAGCAAGCTTTGAATTAGTTTCTACTTCAAAGTCTTGAATAGCACTTGCAGAAGTTTCTTTATATGCATATAATTCTCTAAATCTATTTACACTATTAGTTAAATTTTCAACCTTTTTTGATTCATAAAAGGTTTGAAAGAAAAATATTTGAAAAGATATTGTAATGGACATAAGTCCAAGAAGTAGTAGTAAAGTAATAAGAAATATTTTTCTTGATAGGGTTATAGGTTTTTTAGTTAACTTATTTACCATATTGTTATTTCACCTCAAATTTGTATCCACTTCCTCTAACAGTAACAATATAATTTGATTTATCTAAAAGTTTTTCTCTAAGTCTTTTTACATTAGTATCAACAGTTCTTATATCTCCATAATAATCAAGCCCCCAAACATTATCTAAAATAGTATCACGGCTTAAAGCAACTCCTTCATTATCTATAAGATAAACTAAAAGTTCATATTCTTTAGGGGAAAGAGAAAGAACTTCTCCATTTACCTTTACTTCCCTTGAAAGTTTATTAATTGATAAACCATTAAATTCTTGAGTACTTGAATCTACACTTTCAATTGTTCTTTTTAAAAGAGCTTTTACCTTTGCAACTAAAACATTTGGGCTAAAAGGCTTAGTCATATAATCATCAGCACCATAATCATAGCCTTGAAGTTTATCTTCTTCTTGTCCTTTTGCAGTTAATAAAACTACAGGAACAGTAGAAACTTCTCTTATTTTTTTTAAAGCTGTTAATCCATCCATAACAGGCATCATAATATCTAAAATAATTAAATCTATCTTTTTTTCTTTAAATATATTTAAAGCTTCAAGTCCATTTTCAGCTTCATATATAGTAAAGTTTTTCTCCCTTGCAAAATAATCTCTAAGTAAAAAACGTATTCTAGTTTCATCTTCTACTATTAAAATTGATTTATTCATTTTTTTACATCTCCTTTTAGCAATAAATATTATTTGAAATAGGAAATAAATTTCTATTTAAGTTAATAAATATATAATATATATTATTATATATGATATTTAAATTATAGAAAAGTGAAATTAAAAATCTAACTTGAAAGTAATATAAAAAAAAGTTATATTTAAATATACAATTAAGAAAAGGGAGAAATGAATGTTTAAATTAAATTTTGATATAAAAAAGCACTTTTTAGAAAATGGATTAGAAGTATTAACAATAAAAAAAGATACTCAAATTTCAGCTATAAATTTAGGAGTTAAAGTTGGAGCTATGTATGAAACAAAAGAGGAAAAGGGAATAAGTCATTTTGTAGAACATATGCTTTTTAAAGGAACTAAAACAAGAAAAAATGAAATTCTTAATGAAGAACTTGAAAATTTAGGTGGAGAATATAATGCCTATACAGATTATGAGTCTACAGTATATACAATAAGTTGCTTAAGTGAAGAAATAGAAAATGCTACAAAGCTTATAGCTGATATGGCTAAAAATTCAAACTTTTTAGAGGAGGAAATGAAAAAAGAAAGAGGAGTAATTCTTGCAGAAATAAGAACTGGCAAAGATGATATAGAAGACTTAACTTTTAAAAAGGTAAATGAAATTGCCTTTGATAAAAGTTTTTTAAAGTTTGATGTAACTGGAACTGAAGAAAATGTTAAAAATTTTACAAGAGATGATATTTATAAATTTTATAAAAAATACTATACTCCTAAAAATGCCCTAGTAACTTTAGTATCTTCAATGGAACATAAGGATGCTTTAAATATGATTAAAGATAATTTTTCAAATTGGAGTGGAGAAAAAGTTTTAAAGCCATTAATTATAAAAGAAGATAATATTTTAAAAAAGGTAACAAGTTATAAAGAAAATATAGAACAAAGTACAATAATTTATTTGTATACATTTTATCATTTAAATAAAGAAGAAGAACTTCCTCTTAGAATACTAAATCATAGATTAGGAGAAAGTTCAAATTCTCTTTTATTTAGAGAAATAAGGGAAAACAAAGGGTTAGCTTATGATATTTATACCAATTTAGAGGTTACAAAAAACATAAAAAGTTTATATATTTATACTTCTGTAGCAGATGAAGATATAGAAAAAACCTTAGATGCAATAGATGAAGTAATAAATAAGGTAATAACTAAGGAAATAAAAATTGGACAAAGAGATTTAGAAATTATGAAAAAGGTACATAAGACAGCTGTAATATCAACTCTTGAAGATAGTGCTGATTTATGTAACTATATTCTTCATCAAGAACTTGCAGAGGATGATATTTTTGAATTTATTAAGGACATGGAGAGTTTAAATACTTTAAATGTGGATAAAATTTATAATGTATCTAAATTGGTTTTAAAAAATCCTACAATACACATTTTAAGAGTAAAGTAAAGGTGAAAAATGGGAAGTATAACAGAAATTTCAGTACAAAAGAAAAATAAAAATAGATGTAATATATATATTGATAATATCTTTGCCTTTGGTGTAAGTAATGAGCTTATATATAAAGAAAACCTTAAGGTTGGAATGATAATAGATGAAGAGAAACTAAAAAAAATAGCTTATGAAGAAAATTTAATAAACTGCAAGGAAACTGCATTAAAAATTATAGAAAGAAGCTATAAAACAAAAAAAGAAATGGAAAAAAGGCTTTTAGAAAAAGGCTATAACTTAGAGGAAATAAATGAAACTTTAAAGTTTTTAGAAAGATATAACTTTATAAATGATGAAAGTTATACAAAGGCTTTTATTAAAAATAAAACAAAAACTCAAGGAAAACAAAAAATAAAATATGCCTTAAAAAATAAGGGCGTATCAGAGGAAATAATAGAAGAAGAACTTTCAAATTTAGATATGAAAAAGGAGAAAGAAAACGCTAATATACTTGCATTAAAAAAATATAATATTCTTATAAAAAGAGAAAATGACAAATATAAGATAAAAGAAAAAATAATTAGATTTTTAATAAGTCGTGGATATAATTATGAAGTTGCAAAGGATGCTGTAAAGGAGATGTTAGAATCAATTATGTAATTAAAGGAGATGCCTAATTTATGCATAATTTTCAGTTGCTTTGTGGAGGAATTGTTATATTTTTTATAATTTATTCTTTATTTAAGGTTTATAATAGTGAAGATATAGACCATGTTATTGAGCCAATTAGTTCAGGAATTTCAACCATTTTTGCAATTCTTATATTTTTATGGAACTTTCAAGTTATAGATGTTTTTATAACAAAAATTCTTACTAATTTTTTTAAAAATACAATAAAAGATAATGGAATAATTCATATTATTCTTTTATTAATTTCTTTTATTTTATTAAAGGTAATTTTATTTTATTTTTTTAAAGGCATAAATTCTTTAATAATTCATTCTCAGTTTAAAGATTTAGATAAAAAAAATCCTTTTTTTATAGCTTTAGTAAGTTGTTTTGGAGTTATAAGAGGATTAATTTTTATAGCTTTAATAGTTCTTTCAATTGTTATATATAATGGTTCTGTAGAAAAAAGTAAACAAGTTCAGTTTTTAAAGAATTTTAATATTTATAAAAATCTTGAGATTTTAGTAGATAATAATCAAATAACAGTTGTTACAAATGGAGTTAAAGAAAATATATCTAGTAATAAAATAATTTATTATAATGGAATAACTGTAGATGAAGGAGTTAAGTCAAATGAATATATAAAAAATACTTCTGAAAAGTTAACTAAAAATTTAAAATTTCATAGAGAAAAAGCTTATGCTTTATATGAATGGATAGGAAAAAATATTACCTATGATGATGAAAAAGCTAAAAATGTTATGGAGTTAAATGGAAACTATGAAAGTGGTGCTATAATAACCTTTAATAAAAAAAGAGGAATATGCTTTGATTTTTCCTGCCTTTTTACTGCTATGGCAAAGGATATAGGACTAAAAAGCAGAATTATTGTAGGTAAAGCCTTTAATGGAAATGAATATATTAGTCATGCTTGGAATCAGGTTTACTTAGAAGATGAAAACAGGTGGATTAATATAGATTCAACCTTTTATAATGCAGGAGAATATTTTGATAGTTGTAATTTTAATGAAGACCATATTTTAGAGGAAATAGCAGGAGAATATTAAAAAAAATCCTTTGTGATAAATTTTTATTTTATCATGAAGGATTTTTTTATATATTTAAGAAATTATAAACTAATAATAAAGATTTTTTAATAAAAAGTAACTATTAATTTTTATTTTAATGTATTATAATAGAAAAAAATTATTTTCTAAGGGAGTGATAAAAATAGAAAGTAATAACAATTATCTTTTTGATAATTATATAAAAATGGCAAGAGGTTTTAGAAAAGAGAAAAAATTAAATAAAGCATTAAAATTTTACAAAAAAGCAAATAATCTTTCTATTGGAAAGAAGGATAAAGAACTTATTTTAGATATAGCCCTTCTTTATGATGAACTTGGATTTAGAGAAATGGCAAAAAAGAAATATAAAGAAGCAATTGAAATTGATGAAAATTTTGAAAATGCCTATTATGGCTTAGCTGTAGTTTATGATGAGGAAGAAGACTATAAAAGGGCTAGACAATATTATAAAAAGGCTATAGAAATTAATCCAAATTATGATAAAGCTTATTTTTTCTTAGCAAATATTTTAGATGAAGAAGGCTTTAAAGAAGATGCTATTGAAAATTATAAAAAAGTAATTGAAATAAACCCAAAGGATTTATGGGCCTATGCTAATATTGGCTGTATTTTAGAAGAATTATCAAGAGATGAAGAAGCTCTTTTATATTTAAAGAAAGCTTTAGAAATAGATAAAAATCAATTTAAAGTATTATTTAATATGGGAGTTGTTTTAAATAAGCTAAAAAGAAAAGAAGAGGCTAAAAAATATTATAAAAAGTCTATAAAAAGTAATGATACATATCCTTATAGCTATTTAAATTTAGCTCTTCTTTATAAAGATGAAGATATAGAAGAAACAATAAGAATTTTATCTTTAGGTATTGAAAATAATCCAGGAGAGGCTTTTCTTTATTATAATAGAGGATGTCATTTTTTAAAAAATAATGAAGTGGAAAATGCAATTAAAGATATTAGAAGAAGTATTCAATTAGATGACTTTTTTATAGATTATTCTAAAAAAGATAAAGAACTTAGTGAAATTTGGGATGAAATTTGATAAAGTATATTTAAAAGATATTTTTACACAAAAGGAAGGAAAGATAAAATGAAGGATAAATTTACAAATAATTTAGAAGAAACCTTTGATAATTTTTACACAAAGGGAGCTTTATTAACAGTTGGAGATGAAAATAAAGCAAATACAATGACAATAAGCTGGGGAACAGTAGGTTTTATGTGGAGAAGACCTATGTTTGTTGTTATGGTTAGGGAGTCAAGATATTCTAATGAATTTTTAGAAGTTGGAAAAACTTATACTGTAAGTGTTCCTTTTGATGGAGCTATGAAAGAAGCTTTAAAAGTATGTGGAACAAAATCAGGAAGAGATATTGATAAGAAAAAAGAGGCAAAAATTAAATATATTCCTTCAAAAGAAGTAAAAACTCCAATTGTTGAAGGATGCAACAAGTATTATGAATGTAAGGTTGTATTTAAACAAGAAATGGATTTAGATAATATGCCAAAAGACATTAAAGAAAGTTTTTATGGAGAAGGGGAAACTAAGCATATATTCTATTATGGAGAAATAGTAGCAGAATATTAATTTTAAAAAAAGGTTTTAGGAATTTTCCTAGGGCCTTATTTTAGTATATTGACAAATTTTAAACAATATAATATACTTTGACTATCAAAATATTTGATTTAAGTAATATTTTGATTATAATAAAAAAATAGCGGAGGAGTTTTAAATGAATGAAAAAAATAAAGTGATTAATGAACTTTTTGTAACGCTTTTTAATGATATACTTCAAATTGAGGAGAAAACATTAAAAAACGGACCGCTATCAGATTTATCAGTTACTGAAATTCATACTATTGAAGCTGTTGGTATGTATAAACCAAGAACAATGTCAGAAGTGGCACAGGATTTAAAAATAACAGTAGGTACTTTAACAACAGCAGTTAATAAACTTATAAAAAAAGGTTATCTTGAAAGAAGACGTATAGAAGAAGATAGAAGAGTTGTTTTAATATGTACTACAAAGCGAGGAAAACTTGCTTATAGATTACATGAAAAATTTCATAACGATATGATTAAGGAAACTATAAAAGGTTTAACTGATGAACAAGAGGATATATTAATTTCAGCATTAGAAGGGGTTAATTTATTTTTTAAAGAAAAATATGAATTGTAGAAAAGATTAAGGAGAGAATTATGGAGGAAGTTAGTATTAAATCATTTGGCGCTTATGCTCCAAGCTGTATTGTATCTAACAATGATTTAAGTAAGATAGTTGAAACAAGTGATGAGTGGATTGTAGAGAGAACAGGAATAAAAGAAAGAAGGATTTCAGAAGGAGAAGATACTTCAAACATAGCAGTAAAAGCTGCAAATAAAGCTCTAGAAAGAGCAAATTTAACAGGGAAAGATATAGATTTAATCATAGTTGCAACTATAACTCCAGATAAGTTTACTCCATCAGTTGCTTGTATGGTGCAAAAGGAAATTGAAGCTGAAAATGCAATGGCTTTTGATGTAAGTGCTGCTTGTTCAGGATTTATTTTTGCTCTTCAAGTTGCTGATTCTATGATGAAAGTTAATAAAAGCTTTAAAAATGCACTAATTATTGGAGTAGAAACTTTATCAAAAATTATGAATTGGGAAGATAGAAGTACTTGTGTATTATTTGGAGATGGAGGAGGAGCTGTAGTTCTTTCAAAAGAAAATTCAAATAGTACAAGTGGTATAAAAACTTTTTATTCTAAATCTGTTGGAAAAAAGGGAGATTGTCTTGTAGTTGATGCAATGCCAGTTGTAAATCCTTATATTAAAGAAAATAAAGAAAACTATCAAAAGATAGCTATGAATGGAAGAGAAGTGTTTAAATTTGCAACTAAGTCAATTGTGGAAAGTGTTGAAAAAATATTAAAAGAAAATTCTTTAACAATGGATGATATTAATTATATAGTTCCACATCAAGCAAATTTAAGAATTATTGATTTTGCAGCAAAAAAATTAAAAGTAGATAAAGATAAATTCTATACTAACTTAGATAGATATGGAAATACATCTTCTGCATCAATTCCTCTTGCATTAAATGAAATGTATGAAAAAGATATGTTTAAAAAAGGCCATAAGATTATTTTGGTAGGCTTTGGTGGTGGACTTACTTATGGAGCAGTTTTAATAGAACTATAAACCATCTAGAAATAAAGCATACAAAGTATTAAAATATAAATAAAAAACAATTTAAAAATTTTGGAGGTTATAAAAATGATATTTGAAGAAATTAGAGAGGTTATTTGTGAACAATTAGAGGTTGAACCAGAAAAGGTTACACTTGAAACAACTTTTGAAGAATTAGGAGCAGATTCTTTAGACTTATTCCAAGTTGTTATAGAAATTGAAGATAAATATGGAATACAACTTGAAAATGCAGAAAGAATAAAAACAGTTAAAGATGCTGTAGATTATGTAACAGAAGTTACTAATAAGTAAGAATATATAAAAAGCTTTAATCGGGTTTCGAAAATTTAATAAGATACCCGATTTCACTTTATATTTTTTTGAAGTATTAGGGAGGCAAAGTAATGAAAGATAATAGGATTTGTAAACTATTAGGCATAGAATATCCTATAATTCAAGGAGGAATGGCATGGATTGCAGATGCATCTTTAGCAGCAGCTGTTAGTGAAGCTGGTGGACTTGGTATAATAACAGGAACTGCACCAATTGAATGGATAAGAGATGAAATAAGAAAAGCTAAAAAATTAACTAATAAGCCTTTTGGAGTTAATATAATGTTAATGTCTCCTCATGCAGATGAGGTTGCAAAATTAGTTTGTGATGAAAATGTTCAAGTTGTTACAACTGGTGCAGGAAGTCCAGGAAAGTATATGGAAATGTGGAAGGAACATGGAGTTAAAGTTATTCCAGTAGTTGCCTCTGTTGCCCTTGCAAGAAGAATGGAGAAATTAGGAGCAGATGCTATTGTTGCAGAAGGAACTGAATCAGGAGGACATGTTGGACAATTAACCACTATGGCTTTAGTACCTCAAGTTGCAGATGCAGTAGAAATTCCAGTTTTAGCAGCTGGAGGAATTGGAGATGGACGTGGAATTGTAGCAGGCTTTGCTTTAGGTGCTGAAGGAGTTCAAATAGGAACAAGATTCTTAGTTGCAAAAGAATGTACAGTTCATCAAAACTATAAAAATAAAGTATTAAAGGCAAAAGATATAGATACAGAAGTTACAGGAAGAAGTACAGGACACCCTGTAAGAGTACTTAGAAATAAATTAGCAAGAGAATTTAATAAGCTTGAAAAAGAAGGAGCACCAGTAGAAGATATAGAAAAGCTTGGAGAAGGTGCTTTAAGAAAGGCTGTAAAAGATGGAGATGTAGATTATGGTTCTGTTATGGCAGGTCAAATAGCAGGTCTTGTAAATAAAGAACAAACTTGTAAAGAAATTATAGATGAACTTGTAAAAGAAGCAGATAGCCTATTTAAAAAATTAGGAGGATACAATGGATAAAAGTAAAATAGCATTTTTATTCCCAGGACAAGGTGCCCAATACATTGGTATGGGAAAGGAATTATATGAAAATATTCATGAATGTAAAGAAATTATAGATAAAGGCGAAGAAATTTTAAAGATGCCTATAAAGGAATTATTATTTAATGGTCCTGAGGATAAGTTAATGGCAACTGAAATTGCACAACCTGCTATTTTATTAGCATCTTTAGCCTCTTTAAAGGCATTAGAAATTAATGGCATAAATGCTGATTATACAGCAGGACTTTCTCTTGGAGAATATGGAAGCCTTATTTATGGAGGAGCATTATCCTTTGAAGAAGGACTTTTACTTATAAAAGAAAGAGGAAGAATTATGGGTTCTGCCCTTCCTAAAGGACTTGGAAAAATGGCAGCTATAATGAGACTTAATGATGAAAAGTTTAATGAACTTTTAAAAAGAGCTAGTGAATATGGAGTTTGTGAAGGTGCTAATTATAATTGCCCTGGACAAGTTGTTATAGCTGGAGAAAATGAAGCAATAGAAAAAGCAGTAGAAATTGCAGCAGAGCTTGGTGGAAGAGGAATTTTATTAAATGTAAGTGGACCTTTCCATAGTTCTCTTCTTAAGGGTGCAAGTGAAGAATTTTATGAAACAATTAAAAAGGTAAATATAAACCCATTAAATAAAGTTGTTTATTCAAATACAAAGGGTCTTCCATATGATGAAAATGATGATATAAGAATTTTATTAAAAAATCATATAAAATCATCTGTATATTTTGAAAAATCTATAAGGGATATGATAGATAAGAAAGTAGAAACTTTTATTGAAGTAGGACCTGGAAAAGCTTTAAGAGGATTTGTTAGAAAAATTGATAGAAGTAAAACTTTATTAAATGTAGAAGATTTAGCTTCTTTAAAAGCTACAATAGATAAGTTAAATGAAAATAATTAGGAGGTTTTTATGTTAAAGGGTAAGTGTGCTATAGTTACAGGAGCTGCTAAGGGTATTGGAAAAGCAATAGCTTTAAAACTTGCTTCTTTAGGAGCTAACATAGTGTTAAATTATAGAAGCAGTGAAGAAAAAGCTATTGAAACTGAAAATGAAATAAAGGCTCTTGGTGTTGAAGTTTTAAGAGTTAAAGGAGATATAAGTAATATTTCAGATGTGGAAAATTTAATCAATACTGCTAAAGAAAACTTTGGAAAAATTGATATAATGGTAAATAATGCAGGTATAACTAAAGATACATTAATATTAAGAATGAAAGAAGAAGACTTTGATTCTGTTATAAATGTTAATCTTAAGGGAGTATTTAATTGCTTAAAAACTATAACTCCTGTTATGGTAAAACAAAGAGAAGGTAAAATAATAAATCTTTCTTCAGTAGTAGGATTATCTGGAAATGCAGGACAAGTAAACTATGCAGCATCAAAGGCTGGGGTAATAGGAATGACAAAATCTCTAGCTAAAGAAGTTGGTGCTAGAGGAATTACTGTAAATGCAGTTGCACCAGGATTTATTGAAACTGACATGACAGAAGTTTTAGGAGATAAGTTTAAAGAAGAAGCTAAAAAAGCAATTCCATTAAAAAGACTTGGAAAGCCAGAAGACGTTGCAAATGTTGTAGCATTTTTAGCAAGTGAAGATGCAAATTATATTACAGGTCAAGTTATTCAAGTTGATGGCGGAATGGTAATGTAAGTTATTAGGAGGTATTTATGGAAAGAAGAGTTGTTATAACTGGAATGGGAGCTGTTACTCCATTAGGAAATAATGTAGAAACTTATTGGGAAAATTTAAAAAATGGAGTTTTAGGAATAGATTTTATTAAAAATGTGGATACAGAAAACTTTGAAACAAAAATAGCAGCAGAAGTTAAAGACTTTAATCCAGAAGAAGTTTTAGATAGGAAAGAAGCTAGAAGATTAGATAGATATGAACAATTTGCAATGGTTGCAGCAGATGAAGCTATAAAAGATGCTAAATTAGATTTAGAAACAATTGATAAGAAAAGATTTGGTGTTTATGTAGGAGCTGGTACAGGTGGTCTTATAACTATGGAAAATGATATAAAAAAGATTGCAGAAAAACCTTCAAGAAAAGTTTCTCCATTTTTCGTACCAATGACTATAATAAATTTAAGTGCTGGAAATATTGCTATAAAATATGGAGCTAAGGGACCTTGTCTTGCAACAGTTACAGCTTGTGCTACAGGAAACAATTCAATAGGAGAAGCCTTTAGAGCAATAAAACATGGTTATGCAGATGTAATTTTAGCAGGAAGTTCAGAAGCTCCTATATGCAGAATGGGTGTTGGTGGCTTTGCTGGAATGAAAGCCTTAAATATAACTGATGACCCAAAGAAAGCTTCAATACCTTTTGATAAGGACAGAAATGGCTTTATAATGGGAGAAGGTGGAGCAATACTTGTTATGGAATCTTTAGAAAATGCAGAAAAAAGAGGAGCTAAGATTTTAGCTGAAATAGTTGGTTATGGCTTTACTTGTGATGCATATCATATAACTTCACCAGACCCAGAAGGAGAAGGGGCAGCAGAGGCTATGAGACTTGCAATTGAAGAAGCAGGCATAGAAAAAGAAGAAATATCATACATTAATGCTCATGGTACTTCAACAGGATTAAATGATAAATATGAAACAATAGCAATTAAAAAGGCCTTTGGAGAAGCTGCATATAAAATTCCTGTATCTTCTACAAAGTCTATGACAGGACATCTTTTAGGAGGAGCTGGAGCAATAGAGGCAGTAGCTTGTGTAAAAGCCCTTGAAGATGGATTTATACCTCCAACAGTAGGACTTGAAAATCCAGATGAAGGATTAGATTTAGATTATGTTCCTAAGGTTGGAAGAAAGGCTGATTTAAAATATACATTATCAAATTCTTTAGGTTTTGGTGGACATAATGCTACATTAGTCTTTAAGAAGTGGGAATAATTAAAAGGAGTGATATTTATGGATTTTAATGGCATAAAGGAATTAATAGAAACTGTTAATTCTTCAGATATAGCTTATTTTGAATACGAAACAAATGATGGCCATATAAAAATGGATAAATCTTTAACTAGAAATTTAACTGAAGCTTCTTCAAACTCAAAGGAAATCATTATAAAAGATGAAAAAGAAACAAAAGCTTCTGTTCCTAATACTAGTAATGAGGATAAAAATATATCACAAACACAATCTATTAATAAAGAAGAAAATAAACCTTTAGAAGAAGATAATGAAAATCTTTATATAGTAAAATCTCCTATGGTAGGAACTTTTTATAGTTCACCTTCACCAGATAAAGATGCTTTTGTAAGGGTAGGAGATAAAGTAAATGCCTCTTCAATTTTATGTATAATTGAAGCTATGAAGCTTATGAATGAAATTGAAAGTGAAGTTAATGGTACAATAAAAGAAATTCTTGTAAAAGATGGAGAAATGGTTGAATATGGTCAACCACTATTTAAGATAAAGGAGGATTAGGCTATTATGATGGATATAAAAGAAATTAAAGAAATTTTACCTCATAGATATCCATTCCTTTTAGTTGATAAAATAACTGAAATGGAAGAAGGAAAGAGAGTAAAGGGATATAAAAATGTAACAATAAATGAGCCTTTCTTTCAAGGACATTTTCCAGAATATCCTGTAATGCCAGGGGTTTTAGTACTTGAAGCTTTAGCTCAAGTTGGTGCTGTTGCAGTTTTAAGTATGGAACAATTTAAAGGAAAAAATCCTTTATTTGCAGGAGCTGATAAAGTAAAGTGGAGAAGACAAGTAATGCCTGGAGATAAGCTTGAATTAGAATGTGAAATAATAAAAATAAAAGGGCCAATAGGTATTGGAAAGGCCTTAGCAACAGTTGATGGGAAAAAAGCCTGTGAAGCTGAAATAATGTTTGCTATAGGATAGGTGATTAAAAATGTTTAAAAAGGTGCTTATTGCAAATAGAGGAGAAATAGCTGTTAGAATAATAAGAGCTTGTCGTGAACTTGGAATAGAAACAGTTGCAGTATATTCAGAAGTTGATAAATATGCTCTTCACACTCAACTTGCAGATGAAGCTGTGTGCATAGGACCTGCTTTATCTAAAGACAGTTATTTAAACATAACTAATATATTAAGTGCATGTGTTTTAACTGGAGCAGATGCTATTCATCCAGGTTTTGGTTTCCTTTCTGAAAATGCTAAATTCGCTAAGATGTGCAAGGAATGTAATATAAAGTTTATAGGACCTGATTATACTTCTATTGAACTTATGGGAAATAAAGCAAAGGCAAGGGAAGTTATGAAAAAAGCTAAAGTTCCAGTTGTTCCAGGTTTTGAAGGTGTTATAAAAGATGAAAAGCATGCCCTTTCTATTGCAAAAGAAATAGGATATCCTGTTATGATAAAAGCTTCAGCAGGAGGTGGAGGAAAGGGAATAAGAATTGCCTTTAATGATGAAGAATTTAAAAATGGATATAATACTGCAAAAGCTGAAGCTAAAGCATGTTTTGGAGATGATACTTTATATATTGAAAAATATGTTCAAAAACCAAAGCATATAGAATTTCAAATTTTAGCAGATTCCTTTGGAAATGTTATTCATCTTGGGGAAAGAGAATGTTCTCTTCAAAGAAAAAATCAAAAGGTATTAGAAGAAGCACCATCAACATTTTTAACAGAAGAATTAAGAGAAGAGATGGGTGAAATAGCTAAAAAAGCAGCTCTTGCTGTAAATTATGAAAATGCTGGTACAATTGAATTCCTAGTAGACAAAGACCATAATTATTATTTTATGGAGATGAATACTAGAATTCAAGTTGAACACCCTATTACAGAAATGATAACAGGAGTAGATATTGTTAAAGAACAATTAAAAATAGCATCAGGAATGCCTTTAACTTTAACCCAAAAGGACATAAAGATAAAAGGACATGCAATTGAGTGTAGAATAAATGCAGAGGAACCAGAGAAAGATTTTAGACCTTGTCCTGGAACAATTGAAGAGTTATATCTTCCAGGAGGAAGAGGCATAAGACTTGATTCTGCAATTTATTGTGGATATAAAATTCCTCCTTATTATGATTCTATGCTTGCAAAGTTAATTGCCTTTGGAGATTCAAGAGAAGAAGCTATTACTATAATGAAAAGAGCTCTTGGAGAATTTGGAATAGTAGGGGTTAAGACTAATATAGATTTTCAATATTCATTACTAGAAATGGATAAGGTTATTGAGGGAGATTATGATACATCTTTCTTAAATGAAGTTATGGTGAAGAATAATGTTTAATGGATTATTTAAAAAAACAAATTATGGAACAGTAAAACCAATTCCTCAAAGTTCATTAGAGGAAAAGCCTAATATACCTTCAGGAATGTGGCTTAAATGTAATAAATGTGGAAGTATAATATATAATGAGGATTTAGCTAGCAATTGTTATGTATGCTCAAGTTGTGGAAATCATTTAAGAATTAATGCTCATACAAGAATAAGTTTAATATTTGATAAAAATTCTTTTGTAGAAATTGGAAGAGAAATAAGAGAAACTAATCCATTATCCTTTGAAGGGTATGAGGAAAAAATAGAAAAAGCAAAAAAAACTTCAGGAAGTAGTGAAGCTGTAATAACTGGTTTTGGAAAAATAAATGGAATAAAAGTAGCTTCTGCTATAATGGATAGTTTTTTTATGATGGGAAGTATGGGAACTGTTGTAGGAGAAAAAATAACAAATTTAATTGAACTTGCAATAGAAAATAACCTTCCATTAATAATATTTACAACATCTGGTGGAGCTAGAATGCAAGAAGGAATTTTTTCTCTTATGCAAATGGCTAAAATAAGTGCAGCTCTTGCAAAATTTGATGAAGCAGGACTTTTATATATAACAGTTTTAACAGACCCTACAACAGGTGGTGTTACTGCAAGTTTTGCTATGGAAGGAGATATTATATTAAGTGAGCCTGATGCTTTAGTAGGCTTTGCTGGAAGAAGAGTTATTGAAAATACAATTAAAGAAACTCTTCCTGAAAACTTTCAAAAAGCAGAATTTCTTCTTGAAAAAGGCTTTATAGATGCAATTATAGATAGAAGAGATTTAAGAAGAAAGCTTTATAGAATTCTTAGTATGCATGAGGTGGAAGAAAATAAATGAGCAGAAATATGATAAAATCCATGTCTGAATGGGATAAAGTAGTTACAGCAAGACATAAGGATAGACCAACAGGGGAATTTTATATAGAAAATATCTTTAAACATTTTATTGAATTTCATGGAGATAGATATTTTGGAGATGATGCAGCAATTATTGGAGGAATAGGTTTTTTAGAGAAAACTCCAGTAACAGTTATTTCTATTACAAAGGGAAGTAATACAAAAGAAAATATAAAGAGAAATTTTGGAATGCCAAAGCCAGAAGGATATAGAAAAGCATTAAGACTTATGAAACAAGCAGAAAAGTTTAAAAGACCTATTATATGTTTTATAGATACTCCAGGAGCTTTTTGTGGAGTTGATGCAGAGGAAAGAGGTCAAGGAGAAGCTATTGCTAAAAATTTATTTGAAATGAGTAAGTTAAAAACTCCTATAGTTTCTGTTCTTATGGGAGAAGGAGGAAGTGGAGGAGCTTTAGCTTTAGCTGTTGCAGATAGAATTTTAATGCTTGAAAATTCTATATACTCTATTTTATCTCCTGAAGGATTTGCTTCAATTTTGTGGAAAGATGGAAGTCGTGTAAAGGAAGCTGCAGAAGCAATGAAAATAACTGCTCAAGACTTAAAAGAGTTTAAAATAATAGATAAAATAATAAAAGAACCTTATGGAGGGGCACATAGAAATCCATTAAGGATGGCAGCATTTTTAAAGAAAAACCTTATAGAAGAGGTAAATTCCTTAAAGGAAAAGGATATATGTGAACTTACAAAGGAAAGATATAATAAATTTAGAAGCTTTGGAAGAGCAGAATAAAAAAAGAAGTGTGAAAATATTATTTTTATAATTAAATTGTTTAATTGTACAAAATAGTAAATTCACACTTCTTTTTGTAAAGTATGTAAAAAATTAAAATAAATAATTCATAAATACATCTTTCTGTGATATTATATAATACATAAATAAAAAGAAAAGGAAGATGATTTTTTGGATATTGAGCTGAGAAATAAAGTTAATTTACTTTCAGAAAATTACAGAGAAATAAAAAAACAATTAAAAAGTGATGGGGATTTATTTAATCACTTTGAAGCATTGTTATATGGACTTACAGATAAAAAATTAGATTTAGAAAAAATTAATGAAATAAGAGAATATATTAAAAGTAAAAAAACAAATTCTATTTTTAAGGGGAACTTTCTTAAGATATTTTCTATTCTTATGGATAATAGAGAAGATTATAAAGAAGTTTATAAAAATACTATTATGGTTTATGATTTTTTAGTTTCTAAAGGATTTACTTATTCTAATGAAACTGTCTTTGCTTCTTTTATACTTTCAAAAAGATTTCAAGAGGAAGAATTAAACTATAGAGTAAACAAGCTTATTGAAATAAAAGAATTATTAGGAAGTAATGAATATATAAGTTGTGCAAATTTAGCAGTAGGAAATAAAGATATAAAAACAATAGAAAAAGATTTTAATGAAGTAAAACAAATAATGATTTCTTTAGGATATTTTTATGATTGTGAAAAGGAGAATTTTATTCTTACTCTTATATCAAATGAAGGAAACTTAAAAGAAAGAACTAAAAAAGCTATTAATATACTTAAAGAAATTGAAGAAAAATATTTAATTAATTCTTTAAATTTTCTTTCTTTAATTGCAATAGCATCCTTATTTACCTCTTGTGAAAAAAGTTTTATATCAGAATTTAATGATGTATATAATATACTTAAAGAAACAAAAGGTTATAGATTTTTTATAAGTAAAGAAGTAAGGCTTATTATTTCTTTATGTATTGTAATAAATAAATATACAGAAGAAATGAAAGCAGATTTAATAGATATTAATATAAATGATGAAATAAGTATACTTCTTGTTTTAGAAGAACAAACAGCTATATCTATAGCATATATATAATACAAAAATATATATAAATAAAAACTACAATAAAAATTAAAATTTATGTATATAACTTTTAAATTTGGAAACTATATTAAATAGTTATGTTTATTTAGGAGGTAAATTATGAAAATTTTAGTTTTAAATTGTGGTAGTTCTTCTTTAAAATATCAATTATTTAATATGGATAATGAAAGGGTTTTAGCTCAAGGTGTAGTTGAAAGAATAGGTCTTAATAATTCTATATTAACTCATAAAAAGGGTGAAGAAGAAAAGTATAAAATAAATATTGATTTTAAAAATCATAAAGAAGCTTTAACTAAGGTGCTTCAGTTATTAACTAGTAAGGAGCAGGGCGTTTTAAAATCTTTAAATGAAATTCATGCAGTAGGGCATAGAGTAGTTCATGGTGGAGAGAAATATTCTAAGGCTGTCTTAATTGATGAAGATGTTAAAAAGTCAATTAAAGAGCTTTCTTCTTTAGCCCCACTTCATAATCCTGCAAACCTTATGGGAATAGAAATTTGTGAAGATATTATGAAAAATATTCCAATGGTAGCTTTATTTGATACTGCATTTCACCAAAGTATGAATAAGGAAGAATATTTATATGCAATTCCTTATGAATTATATAAAGAAAATGGTATAAGAAAATATGGCTTTCATGGTTCATCTCATAAATATGTATCAGAAAAAGCAGCAGAACTTTTAAAAAAAGATATAAAAGATTTAAAAATAATATCTTGCCATTTAGGAAATGGAGCTTCAATATGTGCTATAAAAGATGGAAAATCCTTTGATACAACTATGGGATTTTCCCCTTTAGATGGCTTAGCAATGGGAACAAGGTCTGGTAGCATTGACCCAACTATTCCAATATATCTAATGAAAAATAATAATTTATCAATTGAAGAAGTGGATAATCTTTTAAATAAAAAGTCTGGAGTTTTAGGAATAAGTGAAGTAAGTTCTGACTTTAGAGATATTGAAGAAGAAGCTATGAAAGGAAATGAAAAGGCCTCTCTTGCTTTAGATATATTCCACTATAAAATAAAAACACAAATAGGTTCTTATATAGCAGCTTTAAATGGGGTAGATATTATTATCTTTACAGCAGGAGTAGGAGAAAATGGACCAGAAACTAGAGAAGCTATATTAAAGGATATGGAGTTTTTTGGAATAGTATTAGATAAGGAAAAAAATAAAGTAAGAGGAAAAATTCAAGAAATTTCAGCAGAAAATTCAAAGGTAAAAGTATTTGTTATTCCAACAAATGAAGAATTAGTTATTGCAAGGGAAACAAAAAAAATTATAGCACAAAAGTAACTTTATTTTCAAAAAATAGCATAAAAGTAAGTTGAAAATAAAAAATTGTCAATTCTATATTTGTATAAATATTTACAATTTATAGATTATATGATATTCTTTTATTTAAGGATTGTAATAGAGTGTATTATATTGTAATAATATACCTAGAGTTTAAATTTAAGTTAATTATGGAGGGAATAGCTATGATAAATAAAATACCACAATCAGAATTAGAAGTTATGAAAGTAATATGGGAAAATGAAGAGCCAGTTTCTTCTAAGATTGTTACAACAAAACTTGAAGAAGTTAAAGGATGGAAAAGAACTACTACATTAACTTTACTTTCAAGATTAGTTGAAAAAGGTTTCTTAGAAGCAGATAAAACAAGAAGACTTACTTATTATACTTCTTTAGTACCAGAGAAAGATTATCTTGCATTAGAATCAAGTCATTTCTTTAAAAAGGTATTTGGAAAATCTTTAAGTAGTTTAGTAAGCACTTTACATTCAAATAATGATATAACTGAAGAAGATTTAAAAGAATTAGAAGAATGGATAAAAAACAGATAATTTTACATACATTTAAAGAAAGTACTTTTGCAATGCAAAGGTGCTTTCTTTTTCTAGAAAAACTTTATTTTTATTGATTTGTTTTTTTATGTTTTGTTATAATAAGTTGTAAATGAAATAGAAAATATGAAAATGCAAAGGAGTAGTAATGGAAGAAACTATACTTATAGTTCATAAAGAATCTGAAAATAAAAGAATTGATAAATATCTTTCAGAAGTTCTTAATGGAAAATCAAGGTCTTATATACAAGGATTAATTGAAAAAGAAAATATAAAAGTAAATAATAAAAATATAAAAAGTAATTATAAGCTTAAAGAAAATGATGAAATATTAATAAGTATGCCAGAAGCCATAGAATTAGAGGTTGTAGCAGAGGATATTCCTTTAGATATTCTTTATGAAGATAATGATGTTATAGTAATTAATAAACCTCAAGGTATGGTTGTTCATCCAGCACCAGGAAACTATACAAAGACATTAGTAAATGCTCTTTTATATCATTGCAAGGACCTTTCTACAATAAATGGAGTTATAAGACCTGGAATAGTACATAGAATAGACAAAGATACTACAGGAGTCTTAGTTGTAGCTAAAAATGATGAAGCACATAATTTTTTATCAAGTCAACTTCAAAATCATTCCATGAAAAGAGAATATATAGCTCTTGTAGAGGGAAGGCTAAAAGAAAATACAGGAACAATAAATAAACCAATAGGAAGAAATAAAAGAGATAGACTAAAAATGGGAATTGTAGATGATGGGAAAAGAGCAGTAACTCATTATGAAGTTTTAGAACGTTATAAAAATACTACTCTTATAAAATGTGTATTAGAAACAGGAAGAACTCATCAAATAAGAGTACATATGGCATCTATTGGTCATCCTTTAGTTGGAGATGAAGTATATGGGTTTAAAAAGCAAAGATTTAAATTAAAAGGGCAAGTGCTTCATGCTAAAACCTTAGGATTTATTCATCCAAAAACAAAGGAGTATATGGAATTTACAACAGACCTTCCTAAATATTACAATGACCTTATAGAAAAGCTTAGAAAGGAAGTTTAACTAATTTTAGTGGAGGAAAATATTATGAATTTAAAGGCAAGTTTACTTGATGATAAGGCTATAAAAAGAAGTCTTATAAGAATTTCACATGAAATAATAGAAAGAAATAAAGGAGCAACAGATTTAATCTTAGTTGGAATAAAAAGTAGAGGTTATCCTCTTGCAGAGCGTATATCAAAGGAAATATTTAAAATAGAAGGAGTTAAAGTTCCTGTAGGTTCTGTTGATATAACTGCATATAGAGATGATATTGAAAATTCCTTTGAAAATATAGAAGTTAAAAGTATAAATTTAGATGTGGATTTTAAAGGAAGAACAGTAATATTAGTAGATGATGTTTTATATACCTGTAGAACTGTTAGAGCAGCAATAGATGCTATAATGGATGAAGGAAGACCTAAGGCAATTCAACTTGCTGTTCTTATAGATAGAGGTCATAAAGAACTTCCTATAAGAGCAGATTATGTTGGTAAAAATATTCCTACTTCAAGAAATGAGAAAATTGCAGTAAGTATTATGGAAATAGATAATGAAGATAGTGTGAAAATATATAGTTAAGTTTAAAGGAGAGATTTATGGAATATAATTTAATTGCTACAACTACCTTTGGTTTAGAAGGTATAACAGCAAAAGAGTTAAGAGCCTTAGGCTATGAAGATGTTAAAACTGAAACTAGTAAAGTTTCTTTTACTGGTGATGAAATGGATATTGCAATAGCTAATATACATTTAAGAACAGCAGATAGAATATTAATAAAAATGGCAGAATTTGAAGCAAGAACCTTTGAAGAACTTTTCCAAGGAACAAAAAAGGTAGATTGGAGTAAAATAATTCCAATTAATGGAGTTATGCATGTAGTTGGAAAGTCAGTAAAATCAACTCTTCATAGTGTTCCAGACTGTCAATCTATTGTAAAGAAAGCAATAGTAACAAGTATGAGTGAAGCTTATGGAATAAAAACTTTTAAAGAAAATGGACCTGTTTATAGAATAGAAGTAGCTATTTTAAAAGATAAAGTTACATTAACTATAGATACCTCTGGAAGTGGTCTTCATAAGAGAGGATATAGAGAAAACTCAGGAGCAGCACCACTAAAAGAAACCTTAGCAGCTAGTATGGTTCTTTTATCAAGATGGCAAGAAAACTATGAGCTTATAGACCCTTTTTGTGGTTCAGGAACAATACTTATAGAAGCTGCTATGATAATGTTAAATATAGCACCTGGTATTAATAAAACCTTTGCTTGCGAAGCTTGGCCAACTATTCCAGATTATATATTTAAGCAAGTAAGAGAAGGGGCTAAAAGAGCAATAAAGCATAAAGATATAAAACTTATAGGATATGATATTGATACTTGGGTTTTAAGAACAGCTTTAGATAATGCTTACAAAGCAGGGGTACAAGATTATATAGAATTTCAAAAAAGAGACTTTAAAGACTTTTCAACTTCAAAAGAATATGGTTTTATAATAACAAACCCTCCTTATGGAGAAAGACTTAGTGATAAAAAAGAAGTTGAAAAACTTTATAAAATATTTGGTGAATATAAAGAAAAATATAAAAATTGGGAGTTTAACATAGTAACTTCCTATGAAAACTTTGAAACACCTTTTGGAAGAAAAGCTTCAAAAAATAGAAAGCTTTATAATGGAAAACTAAAATGCTATATGTATCAATATTTTGACAACCCTCTTATAAAAGGACAAGGGGATACAGTAATTCAAGAAATGATTAGAAACTCTTAAAAAGAGTAAATTGATGCAGAAAAAAATAGAGGTTGTTGCATAAATAAATAACAATACTATATAGTGTTTTATTTATGCAACAACTTCATTTTTTAATATTAAATATGCTAATTAAAATCTTAGGTTCATTATTTTATGAAGCAGCCACTTAGAGCATGCCTAATGGAGCAGCTGAATAACATAATTACCTAAAAATTTTTATATTTTGTATTAAACAGGAAGTTATTTATATCTTTTTAATATCTAATGTATTAAAGTCTTTTGGGTCAACATAAATTGTGTTGTTTGTGTGATAAATTACCATTCCAGGTTTTGCTCCATTAGGCTTTTTTAAGTTTTTAACTAGGGTATAATCTACAGGAATTTTAGAACCATTTTTCCCCTTACTATAAAAGGCAGCTATAATAGCAGCTTGTTCTAAGGTTTCATCATCAACTTCAGTGGCTTTTATTATTACATGAGAGCCTGGAATATTTTTTGTATGAAGCCATAAATCAAATTTATTTGCAAACTTTAATGAAAGATAATCATTTTGAAGATTGTTTTTCCCAACATAAATATCATAGCCTTTAGAGGTTACAAAATGAAGAGGCTTTCCTTCTTTTTGTTTTTTACCTCCCTTTTCTTTTTTAAAGCGTATATAGCCAGTTTCAACTAATTCTTTTTTTATATCCTCAATTTCTTCATAAGAATCTACATTTATTATATTTGTTAAAACTGAATTTAAATATTCAAGTTCTTCATTGTTTTTTTCAAGCTGTTCAAAGGCCCATTCTTCAGATTTTTTTAGTTTATTATATTTTTTATAATACATTTGTACATTTTCAGATGGAGTTTTATTTTCGTCTAAAGAAATTTCTATATATTCCTCTTCATTAGTATTATAAAAATTTAAAACCTTTGTTTTTTTATCTCCCTTTTTCAAAGTATAAATATAAGAAGTAAGTAAATCTCCCTTTATTTTATAACTTTCTTTTTTCTTACCTTCTTTAATATTTTCATTTAATATTTTAGCCTTTTTATTACATCTTTCAATATTTGTATGAATAAGCTTTTGAAGGTTAGCTGTTCTATTTGAAATTCTATCTTGCTTATCTTTTTCTTTAAAAAAATCATCAAGCATTTTTGAAGGAGAAGAAAATTCTATAATATTTTCTTTATTATCACTAAGCTTATGAGAATAAAAATCCTTATATAAACCATCATCATTTTTATAAATTCCATAATATGCAGAGGCATTTATAGAATTTATAAAATAATTAAATATTTCTTCCTCTTCTTTTATAGTATTTTTTAAAGAATTTTCATATAACACCTTTGAAAAAGCTTTAGAAACTCCTGTAAAAGTATTAAAAAAGAAATCTTTATCAAAGGAAAAATTATTTTCTTTTGTAAAATTAATAAATTCTTTCTTAGAAACAGTTAATGGGTTAAGCTTTTTTGAACTTGGAGGGAAAACATAACTAGCTCCAGGATATAAAACTCTATAACTATTTATATTAGGAGTTATATGTTTTATAGACTCCATAATAATATTATCTCTATTTCTTACTAAAGATATATTAGAGTGTCTTCCCATTATTTCTACAATTAATGAATATTCACTATCAAAGCCCATTTCGTCTTTAGCTTCTATAGTAAAAATTACAATTCTATCTCCATCTTTTTGAGTAACTTCTTTAATTTTTCCATTTAATAAATACTTTCTTAAAACCATTAAAAACATAGGAGCCTTTAGTGGATTTTCTTTTTGTATTTCTGTAAAATGTAATCTTGGAAATTTAGAAGAAGCTGATATTAAAAGCTTATAATTTGTTCTATTTTTTCTAAAGGTCAAAATTATTTCATCCTTTTCAGGTTGATTAATTTTGTCAATTTTTGAATCTATAAGTATAGGATTTAAATCCTCTATTAGATTATGTAAAAAAATTCCGTCTAATGCCATAATATAATCATCCTTTCAATGTAATATCTTTAGTATAACATTAATTTAAATAGATTACATCTTTATTACAGCTATTGTATTTAAAAAAATTAAAGAGTATGATTATAATGAGAGTAAATTTTCTCTAAGAATTTGGTATTTATGAGGGAGAATAAATGAAATTTAATAGAATAAGGAATTTAGTTATGGTATCTTTTTTAGCATGTTCATTTTCTCTTATTTCATGTAGTGATAAAGAAGTAAATATAAAAGAAAATGTAGAAGGAATAAAATTAAATAAAGGTGCTGTAGTTGAAAATATAGATAATACATATAAAAATCTTAATTTAAATGAAGGAACATATGAAAAAGTTAATGAAAATAAAGTAATAGTTTTTTATGATTATATAAATAACAATTATATATTTAAAGAAGATGGAAAGTTTAAAGCTTTTTTCTCTGGAAAAGAAATAGAATTAAATTCTTTAGATGGAAGTGAAGAAGAATTTAAATTATCTCCTAAAGGAAATTATTTATTATTTTTTAAAAACAAACCTATAGAGGGTACAGAGGATATAATGAGTTATAGCCCTCATTTAATATCTTTAAAAGATGGAAAAGATATTAAGCTTAAAAATTCTGCAACTATAAATGGCACTTGTATAGATTGGCTTAGTGAAGATGAACTTATTTATTATGGAGTTGGAAAAGATAGTGATAATAATATAACTAATGGATTATTTAAATATAATGTAAAAGAAGAAAAAGATGAAGAAATAAATGCCCTTACAGAAGGAATTATACAATTTTTAAAAAGTACTGATGATGGAGTTGTTTTTTTAGAAGAAAAGTTAGATAATTCAAAGGACTTAAAGCTTCTTGATACTACAAATAACTTAGAAATAACCCTTTCAGACAGTTTAGACACAATTTATGATGTGGTAAAAACTAATGAGCGTTATTATGTCTTAGGAAGTTTTAAAGGAGATAGTCTTTCTTTATATGAAGTAACAAAGGAGGGTGAATATCATAGACTTATTTATGATTTTCCTTCAGTTATAAAAAAGGAAAAAGGGTTAAGTGTAGATGAAAGTGGAAATGTTTTAGTTATTGGAGTTAATAATTCAGAAAATAATATTGAATGTGTATATATTTGTTCTGAAGATGGCTCTATAAGTAAAGCTATGGGAACTTCAAAACAAGATTGTGAATATATTTTTGTTGAATAAAAAAATAAGCATAAATTAAAGCCATATTTGAAAGAGTATGGCTTTTTTTATTTCCTTAACATATTTTTTTAAAGTTAATGTAATAATTGTTAGGTTTTAAAAATAGTAATTAAGTAAAGAAATAAAGAGGAAGGGATTTTTTTTGAAGGAAGATTTTTTTAATATATTTCCTGAAAAGATAAGAAATATTATAAATATTTATATTAAAGAGAAGAAAATAGAGGAAATAAGGGTAGGGATAAAAAAACCTTTAATATTAATGTTAAATAATAAAGAAATTTTAACTTCTTATATTATAGATGAAGAAGATTTTAAATATATTATTCAAAGAATTTCAAATTTCTCTTTATATGCCTATGAAGAAGAAATAAGGGAAGGTTTTATAACTATTAAGGGTGGTCATAGAGTAGGGCTTGCTGGGGAATGTGTAATGGAAAATAATAAAATAAAAACTATAAGAAATATTTCTTCTCTTAATATAAGAATATCTAAAGAGATAATAGGTGCATCTAAAAATATTATGAAGTTTATACTTAAAGATAATAAAGTAAATAATACATTAATAATATCTCCTCCAAAGTGTGGAAAAACAACTCTTTTAAGGGATATTTCAAGAAATATTTCAAATATGGGAAAAAGAGTAGCTATTATAGATGAAAGAAGTGAAATTGCAGGATGCTATAAAGGTATTCCTCAAATGGATGTTGGAATAAGAAGTGATGTATTAGATAATTGTCTTAAAAGTAGGGGAATAATAATGGCAATAAGAAGCCTTGCACCAGAGGTTATTATATGTGATGAAATTGGTTCAAAGGAAGATATAAATTCTTTAGTAATGGCTTTTAATTCTGGAGTTTCTGTAATTTCAACCCTTCATGGCTTTGATATTTGGGATTTGTTTTATAGGAAGGTATTTAAAGATATTTTAGATAATAAAATATTAGATTTAGTTATTGTACTTTCTAATAAAAATAAACAGGGAGAAATAAAAGGTATTTATAAAATGGAAAAGGAGGGTGAAGAAAAATTTTTAAAATTACTTTAGGTATTATCTTATTTTTATTTTCATATTTTATTGGATATTTTTATGGAGAAAGTTTTAAAAAAAGATATTTACAATTAAAAGAAGTAAATAAAGGAATAATTTTTCTTCAAAATGAAATAATATTTAATACAACACCCCTTCCAGAAGCTTTTTTAAATGTAGGAGAAAAAATAAACTCCCCTTTTAAAGAAGTAGTGTTAAAAGGAGTTAAAAATTTATCTAGTGAAGGGTTATATACTAGTTTTAAAAAAGCTTATTCAGAAAGAGAAGAGGAATTTTATTTTTATAAAGAAGATAAACATATTTTAGAGGACTTTTTTAAATCCCTTGGAGGCAGTTATAGTTATGGTCAAGAAAAGGTATTTAATTTAGCTTTAGAAAATTTAAAGATAAATTTAAAAGAGGCATTAGAATTATCAAAAGTAAATACTAAAATGTATAGATGTTTAGGGTTAAGCATTGGAGCAATGTTATTAATCTTTATTATTTAGGAGGAATTAAATGCTTGATATAACTATACTTTTTAAAATTGGAGGAGCTGGAATAATACTTGTTATTTTAGATAAGGTTTTAACAAGCAGTGGAAAAAGTGAAATAGCAGCAATAACTAATATAGCAGGAATTGTTATTATTTTAATTATGGTTATTTCATTAATAAGTCAGCTTTTTTCTACTGTAAAAACAATGTTTATGTTTTAGGTGATGAATATATATATGGATATATTAAAGATAATTAGTTTTATACTTATTTCACTTTTTCTTTATCTTTTATTTAAAGATAAAAGAAGTGATTTAGCTGTTTTAATTCTTCTTGTTTCAGGAGTTATGGTATTTATTTATTCAATAGGGCAAATAAATGAAATAATAACCTTTTTAAAAAATATAGCAGAAAAAGCTGAAATTGATGGATTATATTTAGGTGTTATATTAAAAATAATAGGCATTGCTTATATTTCCTCTTTTTGTAGTGAAATATGTAAAGATTCAGGGGCTAGTAGCCTTGCTTCTAAAGTAGAGCTTTCAGGAAAACTATTTATACTTATTTTAGCAATACCAATTCTTATGGCAGTATTAAATTCTATACTTGAAATATTATAGAGGAAATTTATGAAAAAGATTTGGATTTTATTAATTTTTATATTTTTTTTAAGTGCTTTAAATTGCAGGGCAGATGAAGTATTAACAGAAGATAAAATAATAGAAGAATACAGTCAAGATGAAAGTATAAATAGCAATTTAAATAGCCTATATACTTACATAGATAATATGAAGACTGATATAGAGCTTATTAATGATTTAAATCCAGTAGAATATATAAAAAGTTATATAAAAAATGGAGAAGGAAATATTTCTTTTTCTCTTATTTTAAAATCAGTAGTATCTCTTATTTTTAAAGAGGTAAAAACAGTTTTAAAATTATCTCTTTCAATTATTGTAATTGCAATATTATGTTCTCTTTTAAAAAATATTCAAGATGCTTTATCTTCAGATAGCATATCAAATATTGCATTTTATGCTTGTTATTTAGTTTTGATTTTAATTCTTTCAAAAAGTTTTTTAGTATCTATTTCTATAGCAAAAGAAGCCATTTATGGAATATCAGATTTTATGAATGGAATTTTGCCAATTCTTGTTTCTATAATTGCTTTAAGTGGAGGGGCTATGGAGGTAGCAACTTTAGACCCTATAATTCTTGTGGCAGTTTTAATAATTCCTAAAATATATGTAAATATTATAATTCCCCTTATATTAATTTCCTTTGTATTAGAGTTTGCAAATAATTTATCAGAAGAGCATAAAATAAATAATTTATGTAAAACCATAAAACAAATTACCCTTTGGCTTCAAGGCATAATAATTACTATATTTATTGCCACATTAACTATAAGAGGAATTACTTCAAGTACTATAGATGCAGTAACTTTAAAAACCACAAAATTTGCAATAGATAATTTTATTCCTATTGTAGGAAAGGCTTTTTCTGATGCTATAAGTTCTGTAGTTGGGTATTCTCTTATTATAAAAAATGCCATAAGCAGTATGGGACTTTTAATATTAGTTCTTATTATACTTTATCCAATAATAAAAATTGTACTAATTTCATTTATATATAAAATGTCAGCAGCTTTAACAGAGCCAATAAGTGATAAAAGAATAACCTCTTCAATTGAAGGGGCAGGAAATGCTATGGTTCTTCTTTTATCTTGTATTTTAAGTGTAAGTTTAATGTTTTTTGTATTATTTGCCATAATAGCTTCTGCTGGAAAATTTATAGTGGGAGGATAAGAAAATGGAGGCAATAAAAACCTTTATAATTAATTTAGTAACAACCTTAATTTTTATATCAGCAATAGAGCTTATATGTCCTAATAATAAAATGAAAAAGTATATTAAATTTGTTTTAGGACTTATGCTTATAGCTGTTATTTTAAATCCTATAATAACATTTTTTACAAAAGGTGAAGTATTTTTAGATGAAGCTATTAACTCTTATGAAAAGGAGCTTTCTGTAAGTACCCTTTCAAAAGAGGACAACAAAGAAGAGGAAAGTTATATAAATAAAAGCTTTAAAGAAAATCTTAATAAAAATGTAGAAGCTATTTTAAAAGAAGCCTTTAGTAAATATGATTTTAAATGCAAAATAGAATGTACTTATAATAATACAAAATTTACTTTTGAAAATATTTCTATAGGAGTTTCTAAAAAGGGAATAAAAAAAATTAAAAAAGTTAATCTAGAAGATAATTATAAGGAAAGTTATGATGAAGATTTAAAAGAAATTAAAACTTATCTTTCAAAAGAGCTTCAAGTATCTGAAGATATAATAGAAATTTATTACATGTAGGGAGGAGAAAAATGGATAAAAAAAAGCTTATTAATGAACTAAAAAAGCTTTTAGATGATAAAAAAATAACTAATGTATTAACTATAGCTTTAGTAATTGCTTTTGTACTTATTGCTTTAAATGTATTTTACCCAGATATGTTTAAAGAAAAAGAAAAGGTAAAAAGTACATTATCAGAGGAAGTAGAAACTATAAATACTAAAGAGGAATATGAAGAAACACAAAAAAAAGAACTTAAAAATATTTTAGAAAGCATGTCAGGAGTAGGAAAAGTTCAGGTTATGATAAATTTTAAAAGTGGAGAAAGTAAAGTTTTAGCCTATGATAGTTCAAAACAAATAGTGTCAACAGAAGAAAAGGATACTGAAGGAGGAACTAGAGTAAGTAATCAAACAAATGATGGCACAACAGTTGTAATGACTAATGAAGGAGGTGATAATGAACCATTTATAGTTGAAACATATAAGCCTAAAATTGAAGGAATAATGATTTTAGCAGAAGGTGCCTCTGATAGTAAAATAAAATACGACATTCAAAAAGCTGTATCAAGTCTTTATGGGTTAAGTGCAGAGAAAGTTAATGTATATCCTATGAAATAGGGTCATATAATTTATTAAAAAATAATGGAGGAAAAAACCATGACAAGAAAACAATTTGGTATTATTTTTACCCTACTTGGATTAATTGTATGTACTGCAGTACTTGCTGCTAAATTAAATAGTGAGGGCTTAAATGACCCTACAGATTTAGCTTCTGTATTTCCAGTAGAAGAAACTACATCAAAACTTAATGAAGAAGCAAATGATAAAAAAAATGAAACTGAAACTGCAAATACCTCTGACTTTTTTTATGATGCAAGATGTGAAAGAGAGCAAACTCAAGCAGCTACTGTAGCTACATTAAAAAGTGAAAGAGATGCAGAAGGAATTTCACAACAGGATAAAACTACCCTTACAAGTGAAATTCAAACCTTAGTTTTAAAACAAGAAAAGCAAAATATTATAGAACAGGGAATAAAAAATAAAGGTTATGAAGATTCTTTATGCCAAATTTCAGAGGATGGAAATAAAGCAAGTGTTATTGTAAAATCAGAAAATGTACTTAGTGAAACAGAAGCTGCAGAAATTCAAGAAATAGTACAAAATGCTTCAAGCATTAAAGAAGTTATTATAGAAGTTAAAAATTAAAATCCATTGTAATATAAATTTTAATTTGATATAATTAGCCTAAGATTAATAGTTTTCTAGAAGATAGAAAACTTAGGAGGTCATAAAATATGGAAGATTTAAATAAGGATCAAACTGTTGGAATAGTAAAGATTTCTGACGAAGTAGTAAGTGTAATTGCTGGAATTGCTGCTGAAGAAATTGATGGTGTTGTAGGATTTCAGCATGGAGTTTCAAGCATATTTAAAGGTAAAAAAAACTTAGGAAAAACTGTTAAAGTAACATTAAACGAAAACAGTGCCATAATTGAAATGGCAGTATCTGTTGAGTATGGAATAAAAATACCAGAAGTTGTGGCAAAGGTTCAAGAAAACATAAAAAGAACTGTTGAAGCTATGACTGGACTTTCTGTTGAAGCAGTAGACATATATGTACAAAATATATATATGCCAAAGAAAGAAGAGGAAGAAATTTCAGAAAACTAATTTTTTTTAGGTTCTCTCTTTGTATAGGGAGAGCCTATTATTTTTTAAGAATTTATACTACATTTATGAATAAATATTCATAAATATATGGAAGTAGGTTCTTCCTTGTGATAAAATAATAAAAGTTGTTTATTATAAAAAAATATGTCTATAATAAAAATAAGAGATAAGAATTAAAAAAGGAGTTTTTATGAGTAGAAAAAAATCAAGAGAAAAAGCAATGGAATTATTATTTAGTATAACTTTAAGCAAAGATAGCGTTGAAGAGGCAATGGAAGTCTTTGTTGATAATTATGAAGATAATATAAAAGAATTAGATTTAGATTACATAAAAAATCTTTTAAATGGAGTAGAAGCTAATAAAGAAGAAATAGATAAAATAATAGAAAGCAATCTTCAAAATTGGAAGTTAGATAGAATATCTAAAGTTAATCTTACTATTTTAAGATTAGGAGTATATGAAATAGCATTTGATGAAAATGTACCTAAAAAGGTAGCATTAAATGAAGCTATAGAACTTGGAAAATTATATTCAGACCAAAAGTCAGTTTCATTTATAAATGGGGTTTTAGATAAGGTTTTAAAGACAGCTTAGGAGGAAAATAAAATGGGAGAAATAATAAACGGAAAAGAAGTAGCACTTAAAGTTAAAGAAGAAATAAAAAGTTTTACTGAAGGAAAAAAACAAGAAGGAAAAAGAATGCCTAAAATTGCTTCCATTTTAGTTGGAGATGATGGAGGTTCTATTTACTATATGAACAACCAAGAAAAAGTTTCAACTTCCCTTGGAGTAGATTTTAAAAAAGTTGTTTTAGATAAAAATATAACTGAAGAAGAGCTTATAAATACAATAGATAATTTAAATAATGATAATGAAGTAGATGGAATAATTCTTCAATTACCTCTTCCAAAGGGACTAAATGAAAAAAATGTTATTAAAAAAATATCTCCAAGTAAGGATATAGATTGTTTAACCTTTGAAAGTCAAGGTAAATTATATATGGGAGAACCGGAATTTTTACCATGTACTCCAAATTCAGTAGTAACTCTTTTAAAAAGCTTAAATATAACCCTTGAAGGGAAAAAAGTTGTAGTTCTTGGAAGAAGTAATATTGTAGGAAAGCCTGTAGCACAACTTTTATTAAATGAAAATGCAACTGTTACAATATGTCATTCAAGAACTAAGGATTTAAAAGAAGTAACAAGTGAAGCTGATATTTTAGTTTTAGCCATTGGAAAGCCAAAGTTTATAGATGAAACTTATGTAAAAGAAGGGGCTATAGTTATAGATGTAGGAACTTCAAGATTTGAAGGAAAAATAACTGGAGATGTAGATTTTCATAAGGTTATAGAAAAGGCATCTTATTTAACTCCAGTACCAGGAGGAGTTGGTGCATTAACAACAACACTTCTTGTAAAAAATGCTTGTGAGGCTTATAAGAAACATGAAAATTAAAACATTATCTGTAAGTGAGGTTTCTAATTATTTAAAGAAAATTATTGATAATGACTTTATACTAATGAATCTCTCTGTAAAAGGAGAGATTTCTAATTTAAAGTATCATTCTAGTGGTCATATATATTTTTCTTTAAAGGATGAAGGTAGCAAAATAAATGCCATTATTTTTAAAGATGATGCTTTAAAATTAGGCTTTACATTAGAAGAAGGAATGAGCATAAGGGTTAAAGGTAGAGTTTCTATTTACCCTCCCAGTGGAAATTTACAGCTTTATATAAAAGAAGTAGAAGAAGAAGGGGAAGGAGACCTTTTTGTAAGATTTGAAAAGCTTAAAGAAAAACTTAAAAAAGAAGGATACTTTCATGAAGAAAATAAAAAGCCTATTCCCTTATTTCCAAAACGTATAGGAATAATAACTTCAAAAACAGGAGCTGCAATAAGAGATATAATAAATGTATCAAGAAGAAGAAATTCTTTAGTAGATTTAGTTTTATATCCAGCTCAAGTTCAAGGAGAAAATGCTTATAAAACCATTATAGATGGAATAAGATATTTTGATGAAAAAAAAGATGTAGATGTTATAATCCTAGGAAGAGGGGGAGGCTCTATAGAGGAGCTTTGGAACTTTAATGAAGAGGAGTTAGCAAAGGAAATATTTAAATGTAAAATACCAATAATATCAGCTGTTGGACATGAAACAGATTTTACTATTTCTGATTTTGTATCAGATTTAAGAGCAGCAACACCTTCTCAAGGTGCTGAAATTGCAGTACCCTTAGAAGAAGATTTATATTTAAATATAAAAGGAGCAGAAGAATTTTTAAATAAAGAAATTACAAGTCTTTTATTAAAAGAAAAAGAGAAGGTAAAGTCTTTAGAAAAAATATTAAAATTACAGTCTCCTAAAGAAAAGATAGTAAATTCTTATATTGAAGTTGATAATTTAAAAAACAGATTAGAAAGTATTTTATTATCTAAAATTCACATAGAAAAAGAAAAGCTAAAGGGAATAAACAATCTTTTAATGGCTAGTAATCCTATTAGCTTACTTAATAAAGGATATGCTATAATAGAAGAAGATAGAGAAATTATAAAATCTATAGAGCAACTTAAAAATGATAAAGATATAAAAATAACATTAAAAGATGGTAAGGTTAGTGGACATTTTATCCTAGAAAAATAAAACTTACTAATTTAGGAGGAGTTTATGGCAAAGAAAGAAAGTTATGAAGATATGATGTTAAAGCTTCAAAATGTTTTATTATCTTTAGAAGAAAATAATTTAACTTTAGATGAGTCTATGAAGGCATATGAAGAAGGAACTAAACTTGTTAATAAACTATATAAAGTTTTAAATACCTTAGAGGGAAAAGTTTCTGTTATAAAAGATGAAAAAGAAGTGGAGTTTAAATATAAAGATGAGAATAGATGATTGTAAAAAAGATATTGAAACTTATTTAAAAAATTATTTTAAAGGAAGAGAATCTTATAATAAGCTTATTTATGAAGCAGAAAGTTACAGCTTAAATATGGGAGGCAAGAGAATAAGACCAATACTTATGCTTCTTGTATATAATATATATAAAGATTCATATAAAGAAATTATAGAAATGGCAGCTTCTATAGAAATGATTCATACTTATTCTTTAATCCATGATGACCTTCCAGCTATGGATAATGATGACTTAAGACGTGGAAAGCCTACAAATCATAAGGTCTTTGGTGATGGAATAGCTACATTAGCAGGAGATGCCCTTTTAAATGAAGCTATGATAATAATGATGAATTATTCACTAAAAAATGGAGAAAACGCTTTAAGGGCTTCAAAAGAAATAGCAGAAGCAGCAGGTTCTGAAGGTATGATAGGAGGGCAAGTTGTTGATATTATAAACGAAGGAAAAAGTGAAGTCTCTGAAGATGAACTAAAGTATATGCATGCTAAAAAAACAGGAGAACTTATAAGAGCTGCTATTGTTTCTGGAGCAATCTTAGCAGAAGCACCAAATAAAGACATAGAAACTCTTGACTTATTTGGAAGAAAGCTAGGGTTAGCCTTTCAAATAAAGGATGATATTTTAGATGTAACTGGCTCAACAGAGAAATTAGGCAAAAAAGCTCATGCAGATGAAGAATTGAATAAATGTAATTTCATAACAATGTATGGTTTAGAAAAGTGTGAAAAACTATGTAAAGACCTAAGTTATGAAAGTATATCTTTACTAAATTCAATTACTAAAGATACTTCTTATTTAAAAGAATTAACTTTAAGTTTATTAGAAAGAGAATACTAAAAAGAGGAAATGATTATATGAGTAATTATCTAGATAGTATGAATTTCCCAGAAGATATAAAAAAGCTAAATGATAATGAACTTTTAGACCTTGGAGAAGAAATACGTAAGTTTCTTATAGAAAGTGTGTCAAAAACAGGAGGACATTTATCATCTAATTTAGGGGTTGTGGAGCTTACCTTAAGCCTTTTTAAAACTTTTGATATTGGAAGGGATAAACTTATATGGGATGTAGGGCATCAAAGTTACATACATAAAATTCTTACTGGAAGAAAAGATGGTTTTAAAAATCTAAGAAAAAAAGATGGCTTAAGTGGATTCCCTAAAAGAAGTGAAAGTATATATGACTGTTTTCAAACAGGTCATAGTAGTACCTCTATTTCAGCAGCTCTTGGAATGGCAAGGGCTAGAGATATTAAAAAAGAAAAACATAATGTAATAGCTGTAATAGGAGATGGAGCTTTAACTGGAGGTTTAGCCTTTGAAGCTTTAAATGATATAGGTTTTAGAAAGACAAAAATGATTATAGTATTAAATGATAATCAAATGTCTATTGCAAAAAATGTAGGTGGAGTATCTATTTATTTAAATAAACTTAGAATGAAACCTAAATATAATAAAATAAAATCAAATATAAACACAGAATTAAGTAAATCTAAAGGTGGCAAGGTTGTTTTAAGCAATATGTTAAAATTAAAAAATGGATTAAAAAGTCTTGTTGTTGATTCTATGTTATTTGAAGATATGGGAATTAAATATATAGGGCCTATTGATGGTCATAATATAAAATTAATGAATGAAGTTTTTAGTATGGCTAAAAATATTAATGGACCAGTAATTGTTCATACCACTACTAAAAAGGGTAAAGGCTATGAATTTGCAGAAAAAAGTCCTTCAAAGTTTCATGGAATTTCACCATTTAATTTAGAAAATGGTGAAGTTTGCAAAACTTGTTGTGAAACTTATTCAAGTGCCTTTGGAAAAGCTTTAAATAAAATTGCAAAGGAAGATAAAGATGTAGTTGCAATAACAGCAGCTATGCCAGATGGAACAGGACTTAAGGAGTTTTCAAAAAACTTTCCTGAAAGATTTTTTGATGTAGGAATAGCAGAAGAGCATGCAGTAACCCTTTCGGCAGGAATGGCTTCAAGTGGTTTAAAACCAGTATTTGCTGTATATTCTACCTTCCTTCAAAGAGCTTATGATGAAATTCTTCATGATGTATGTATACAAAACTTACCTGTAGTTTTTGCTATAGATAGAGCTGGAGTTGTAGGTGAAGATGGAGAAACTCACCAAGGAATATTAGATATTTCCTATTTATCTACCATGCCTAATATGACAATTGTTGCTCCAAAGTCTTTAAAAGAAGTTGAAATTTTATTAAGATGGGCTTTAAATAAAAAAACACCAGTTGCAATACGTTATCCAAAGGGTGGAGATAAATTAAATAATCTTCCTGTTTTAAAAGAAATAAATTATGGAAAGTGGGAAGTTTTAAATAAAGGAGAAAATTTAGCTATAATAGCCTGTGGAAAAACAGTAGAGTTTGCTATGGAAGCTTTATATAAATTAAAAGAAAAAAATATAAATCCAACTATAATAAATGCTACATTTATTAAACCTATTGATGAAGAACAGATAAAATATCTTGCAGAAAATAATTTTAATATTATAACTGTTGAAGATAATATGAAACAAGGTGGCTTAGGAAGCAGCATTTTAAATTCATTAAATAATTATAACTATAAAAAAACTATAAAAATATTAGCCTATGAAGATAAATTTATTGAGCAGGCTTCTGTTGATATTATTTATAAAGAAAACTTTTTAGATAGTGATGGAATTGTAAAAACAGCTTTAAATTTATCTTATGAAAAGGAGAAATAATGTCAGAGAAAAAAGAAAGACTAGATGTATTACTAGTAAATAAAGGAATAATAACTTCAAGGGAAAGAGCTAAAACTTGTATAATGGCAGGAGAAGTTTTTGTAAATGGCCAAAGAGTTGATAAAGCAGGAGAAAAGGTTTCTGTTGATTCACAAATTGAATATAGAGGAGAAAAGCTTAAATATGTAAGCCGTGGAGGACTTAAACTTGAAAAGGCAATGAAAGTATATCCAATAAATTTAGAAAATAAAGTATGTATGGATATTGGAGCATCTACAGGTGGCTTTACAGATTGTATGCTTCAAAATGGAGCAAAAAAGGTATTTTCAGTTGATGTAGGATATGGACAATTTGCTTGGAAGCTTAGATGTGATGAAAGAGTTGTTTGTATGGAAAGAACCAATATAAGATATGTAACACCAGAAGATATTAAAGAGCTTTTAGATTTTGCATCAATAGATGTTTCTTTTATATCTTTAAGAACTATTATGCCAGCTGTAATAAACCTTTTAAAGCCAACAGGAGAGGTAGTTGCCCTTATAAAGCCACAATTTGAAGCAGGAAGAGAAAATGTAGGCAAAAAAGGTGTTGTACGTGATATAAATGTTCATAAAGATGTTGTAAAAAATATTGTTGAATTTCTTTTAAGTAAAAATCTTAATGTTTTAGGAATAAGTTATTCACCAATTAAAGGACCAGAAGGAAATATTGAATATTTAGTATATTTTACAAAAGATTTAAATAAAGAAAGTACATTTAGTATGGAAGATATAGATAAAACAGTAGAAGCTTCTCATACAGAAATTTAGACTTTAAGTGGGGGACAATATGAAGAGGATAGGTATAGCTATAAATCCTTCTAAGGACAATGAAAATAAAATAGTACAAATGGTAAAAGATAAATTTAATGAAAAGTTTGATTTAGAAGAAATAATAGTTTTTAATTCATATGAAACTAAGAATTTAATTTTACATAAACCATTAGACTTAATTGTAGTATTAGGTGGAGATGGCACTCTTTTAAATGTAGCAAGAGAAATTAGTAAAAAAGCTTATGAAGTTCCTATTTTTGGTATAAACATTGGAAATTTAGGTTTTTTATCTAGTATAGACATTTCAGAAATTGATAAGGCTTTAAATAAGCTTAAAAATCAGGAATATTCACTAGAAAAAAGAATGCTTTTAAATTGTATACAAGAAAATAAAGAGCCTGTTATAGCATTAAATGATGTGGTAGTTGCAAGGGGAACATTATCTAGAATGGTTAAGTTTGAAATATTTATAGATGGAAAGGCTTATTCAACTTTTAAAGGTGATGGGCTTATAATTTCAACACCTACAGGCTCTACTGCTTATTCCTTTTCAGCAGGAGGACCATTTTTATATCCTAATTTAGATTTAATAGCTTTAACTCCTATATGTCCTCATACAAAAAGTATGCAACCTATGATAATAAGTGGAGATAGCACAGTTGAGATAATTCCTGAAAATGGGGAAGAAGAAATATATTTAACTATAGATGGGCAAAAAGCCACAAAAATTAATCAAAGAGAACATATAAAAGTATCTAGAGCAGAAAAACATGTTCAAGTGCTTTTATTTGATGATTATGATTACTTTAAGGTATTAAGAACAAAAATCCTTAATAATTCTAGAGAATAAAGATGGTGATTTATATTGAAATCAAAAAGACATATTAAAATTTTAGAAATAATTGAAGAAAAGAATATTGAAACTCAAGAGGAGCTTGCAGAAGCCTTAAAGGAAAATGGATTTGATGTTACTCAAGCCACAGTATCAAGGGATATTAAAAATTTAAAGCTTGTAAAGATGCAAGGAGAAGATGGAAAGTATATATATAAAGCTCCTAATATAAAATCTTTAAATATATCAGATAAACTTACAACAATTCTTTCAAATCTTACTTTATCTGTAGAGAGGGTAGATAAATTTGTAGTTGTAAAAACAGTATCAGCAGGTGCAGCGCCAGTTGCAGAAGCTATTGATGGGTCAGGTTTTTCTGATATTGCAGGAACTATTGCTGGGGAAAATACAATTTTTGTATTAATGAGAAGTACTGATTCTGCAGAAGAATTAGTTAGTATAATAAAAAAATTTATTTCCTAGAAAATTTGAGGTGAAAAAATGTTAATTCAATTAAATATTAAAAATTTTGCTTTAATTGAAGAGATAAAAGTGGAATTTGCTGAGGGTTTTAATATCTTATCTGGTGAAACAGGAGCAGGAAAATCTATTCTTATAGATGCAATTGATTATGTCCTAGGAGGAAAATTTTCAAAGTCTTTAATAAGAACAGGAGAGGAAAAAACCTTTGTTGAAGCAGTATTTTCAATAGATAATGAACTTGTTAAAGGGGAATTAGATGAATTGGATATTGAATATGAGGATATTATAATAATAAGTAGAGAGTATACATTAAGTGGTAAAAGTATTATTAAAGTTAATGGAAGAAGTCTTATTATAGCCCAATTAAAAAAAATAAGAGAAAAGATTTTAGATATACATGGACAGCATCAAAATCAAACTCTTTTAGATAGAGGAAGTCATATTATATATCTTGATAACTTTATAGGAGATAAAATTAAAGAGCCTTTAAAAAAATTTAGTGAATTAAAAGAAAGACTTAGTGAAATAAAAAGTAAAATTTTAAAAATAAATGGTAATGAAGATAGAGAAAAGCTTATTGATTATACAAAATTTCAAATTGATGATATAACAAAGGGAAATTTAAGAGTAGGAGAGGAAGAAGAACTTAAAGAAGAATTTAATTATCTTTCTAATGCAGAAAAAATAAATAATTCTTTAAAGGTAAGTTGTGAACTTCTTAATTATAGAGAAGATGGAAATTCAGTTGTAGAATCCTTATCTAAAGTTATTTCTGAACTTTCTTCTGTAGAAAAAAATTCTCAAATAATTGGAGAAAAAAAGGCTATTATAGAAGAAGCTTATTATAATATAGAAGAAGTTTCAAGGGAACTTAGAGATATTCAAGAGGATACAGTTTACGATGAAAATAAGCTTGAAAAAATAAATGGAAGAATTTATGAGATAAATGGTTATAAAAAGAAATATGGAAATACTATAGAAGAAGTTATAGAGTATTTAAATAAACTTAAAGAAAATTATAATGAACTTGTTAATGCAAGTGAAATACTTAAAGAATTAGAAGAAGAAGAAAATAAAGTATTAAGTGAAATGAAAAAAATTGGAAATACTCTTCATGAAATAAGAAAAGAATTTAGTGAAAAATTAAAATCAAGCTTATTAAAGGAATTATCCTATGTAGGACTTGAAAAATCTACTATGGAAATACAGGTTAAGTTATGTGAAAATTATAATGAAAGAGGCTTTGATGAGGTTTGCTTTTTAATATCTACAAATACTGGAGAACCTGTAAAACCACTTGAAAAAGTTTTATCTGGTGGTGAACTTTCAAGAATAATGCTTGCCTTTAAATGTGTTTTTGCAGATAAAGATGGAATATCTACATTAATCTTTGATGAAATAGATACTGGTGTAAGTGGTGCAGTTGCTCAAAGAATAGGTGAAAAAATGTATCAAGTATCATTAAACCATCAAGTTTTATGTATTACTCACCTTCCACAAATAGCAATTTTATCAGACTATCATTATTTTGTTTCAAAAAGTATAAAGGATAACAAAACCTATACAAGTATAAAAATTTTAAATAAAGATGAAAAAATTAACCAAGTAGCAACTATGCTTGGAGGAAATGAAGTAACTAAAGCAACTTATGAAAATGTTAAAGAAATGCTAAAGCTTTCAGAAAAGAAAAAAAGTGAAATAAAAGCTTATAAAAATACATAAGTAATTGAATAAAAGGAAAAAATAAAATCACATACCATATGTGATTTTATTTTTTTAATTTTTGTCTTTTATAGAAAAGAAACAATAGCATATAAAAATATATTAGTGGGAAATTTAAAGTTAGAAACAAAAGGAGGAGATAAAATGAGAAAAAATATAATAAAAAAAATTACTGTATTTACTGCTCCAATGTTGATTCTTACTTTAATACTAGGTGCTCTTTTTACTTTAAAGAATGTAGAAAATGTTTCTAAAGATAAGATTATTATGTCTAAAGAATGTATGGCTAGTAAAACTTCTCTTTGTAAAAAAGAAAATTTAAGTGTGTTAAGTGAAAAATCTAATATAATTTCACTTAATAAAACAAAAAATAGTGATATATATGTAACTCCAGGAGGAGATAGTGTAGGAGTTAGGCTTTCAAGTAATGGAGTTTTAGTTGTAGGATATTCTAAAATTAAATCTAATGGGGAAGAAAAAGAAAGTCCTGCAAAGGAAAATGGCATAGAAATAGGGGATTTAATAACAAAGGTTAATAATAAAAGTGTAAAAAGCTGCACAGAATTTATTTCAAGGGTAAAAGAATGTAAAAATGAAAAAATAACTTTAGAAATAACAAGGGATAATAAAACAGTAACTAGAGAAGTTACTCCTAAAAAAGAAGAAAATGGTGAATATAAATTAGGAATATGGATAAGAGATTCAACAGCAGGTGTGGGAACTCTTACATTTTTCCAAGAAGAAAGTAAAAAGTTTGGTGCATTAGGTCACCCTGTAACAGATGGAGATACAAATAAGCTTTTTTCAATAGAAGAGGGAGATATTTTAGAATCTTCAATTCTTAGTGTAAAAAAAGGTGAAAAAGGAAATCCAGGTGAGCTTAGAGGAATTTTTATGGATGAAAATCATCCAATAGGAACAATAGAAAAAAATACTAAGTGTGGAATATTTGGTTGTAATAAAGAAAATTTAAATGAATATAATAAAAATTCTCCAATGAAAGTTGGTTTTAGAGATGAAATTCAATTAGGTAAAGCAAGTATAATAACTACCATAGATGAAAATGGCCCTAAAGAATATGAAATTGAAATAGTAAAACTTTTTGAACAAGAAGAGCCAACACCAAAAAGTATGATAATAAAAGTTACAGACCAAGAACTACTTGAAAAAACTGGTGGAATAGTGCAAGGAATGAGTGGAAGTCCTATAATACAAAATAATAAAATAGTAGGAGCTGTTACTCATGTCCTTATAAATAAACCAGATGTAGGATATGGGGTTTATATAGATTGGATGTTAAAAGATGCTGGAATACTAGAATAGAGAGATTTAACATTCTCTTTTATAAAAGTATAAAAATTAGAAAAAAACTTATAGTATTAGATTCATTATTTTATGAAGTAATTAAAGCTTAAAGAAATAATGAATCTAATAATTTTATATAAGAACTTGCTATTAAATAGAAATATAAAGATTATATAAATTATTAATTAGATTTTGTATAAAAATAATATTTTAAATAATAAAGATATATTTTTTTCTAAAAAACTCTTTACGAATATAAAAAATTATAGTATAATTTACAATAAATGGAATAAGAATTAAAAGAAGGAAATTAATTTCATATTTCTAAAAAAATTGACCATATTATACTCTATTTTAAATTACAAAAAGGCTAAAAAATTTATTTAAATTTTGTCGAATTTTTTTTGGAAATAGTGTATAATAAAAGCAAACAATTACAATAGCACCACTAGAATACACTTTATATGTGGAAAATAAGAGGAAAAGGGGATAGGTATATGGAAAATTCAAAAATATCTGTACTAATTGCAGATGATAACAAAGAGTTTTGTAGCATTTTAAATGACTACTTATTAAACCAAAGAGATATAGTTGTAACAGGAATTGCAAAAGACGGAATAGAAGCTTTAGACCTTATTCAAGAAAAAGAACCAGATTTAGTAATACTAGATATAATAATGCCACATTTAGATGGTCTTGGAGTTCTTGAAAAGTTAAATAATATGAATTTAAATAAAATGCCAAGAGTAATTATTCTTTCAGCAGTAGGACAAGATAAAATTACTCAAAAAGCTATAAAATTAGGAGCAGACTATTATGTTGTAAAACCTTTTGATATGGATGTATTTATAAAGAGAATAAGAGATATGTTCAATAGCACTGAAAGCTCTGAACAATCAGTAAATAGACTTGCTCAACAAAATACAATGGTTTCAAGAGAAACAATATCTCAACAAGTAGCACAAGAAAAGAGTGAGCCACAGGATTTAGAAACAGAAATAACAAACATTATACACGAAATAGGAGTTCCAGCTCACATTAAAGGATATATGTACTTAAGAGAAGCAATAACTATGGTCGTTAATGATATGGAATTATTATCTGCTGTTACAAAGGAATTATATCCTTCAATAGCTAAAAAATACAACACAACAGCATCAAGAGTAGAAAGAGCAATAAGACATGCAATAGAAGTAGCATGGGGCAGAGGACAAGTTGAAGCAATAAACAAACTATTTGGATACACTATAAACACAGAAAAAGGAAAACCAACAAACTCAGAATTTATTGCAATCATTGCAGATAAGCTAAGACTTAAAAATAAAGTAAGTTAATTAGGGTGTAAGCTAGTAAAATAGGGCGAGAGCATATAATTGATATTTTGTCAAATTTATATTAAAAAGCCGACTAATATGTTTTTAAACCTACTAAGTAGGATATTTATACATGTGAGAATACTTCTATTGGCAAATACAGAAATGTATTAGCAAATGGAGGTATTTTTTTATGGCAAAATTATTAAAACAATCAAAAACATTAGAGTTCTATTTAGAAGATTTTATGGAGCACTGTACTTTAAAAGAGTTAAGTAAAAAAACTTTAAATAGTTATGAATCTACCTTACAATTATTTTTTAAATACTTAAAAGAAGAATATATGATTAATAGAATTCAAGATGTTACTTATGAACAAGTTGATTCTTATTTAAAGTTCACTAAAGAACGAGGAAAGTATAGTTATGTATCAGATGATAGAACTGTAAAGCTTAACTATCCTGATATGAGAAAAGATTTTGGTAATACAATATCTGATACAACAATTAATAACTATATTAGGAATATGAAAGTATTTTTTAACTATTGCTTGGAACGTAAATATATAAAAGTAACACCTATGGAGAATATTAAGTTTTTAAAAGCTAAAAGAAAGATGAAGGATGAAATTACAGATATTGAGTTTAGAGCATTAATAAAAGCTATAAATATAACAATTTATAGTGAGTATAGAGATTATACTATTATTCAGCTAATATTTGATACTGGTATGCGTTTAACAGAAACCCTTAATTTAAAACTAGAAGATATAGATGTAGAAAGAAGAACTATTCTTATTCTAGCCGAAATAAACAAAGGGAAAAAAGATAGATATGTATTTTTTAGTAATACTATGGCGAATATTTTAAAATCATGGATTCAGTATAAGGATAGATATTGTAATAATGAATATTTATTTCCAACTAAAAAAGGAACAATAATTACTGCAAGTAATTTTGAACGAAATTTTAGATTTTATAAGCAGAGAGCTGGAATAACTAAAAATATAAGTCCACATGGATTAAGAAATAATTTTGCTAAAAGGTTTTTAATTAGTGGAGGAGATATATTTATGCTTTCAAAGATATTGGGGCATAGTAGCGTTACTGTAACAGAACAGGCTTATTTAGATGTTACTATGACAGATATAAGAAAGTCATATCAAAGGTTTAGTCCATTGGAATCTATGAAAAAATAATTAACTATAAAAGCTAGAATTTCTATAACAAGATAATAATAAGACTTAAATTAGTAATGATACTGATTTAGGTCTTTTTTTATTTTCAATACGACAATATTCATCTACCTATACCAAAGACTACTACAAAGATTACATATAGTAGTAAGGGCAATTCAGCTCAAAAAAAGATGCTAACCATTTTAATTATTGATTAGCATTTTATTTTTACTCATCTTCTTTAATAACTTCTATGTTATGTTGCTTGAAAAGTAGTTCTAAGGCTTCATCTACTAATTTACTTTTTGGTATTCTACTTTCTTCAGATAGCTTATTTAGTGTATTAAATAAGTCCTTATCTATTGTTAGACCTTGTTTAACTCTTGATTTATATATTTGTTTTGCCAATGGTGACACCTCCTAAATTTAATATCTCTATATATCTTACCATATCGCGATAAAAATTTCTTGACTTTTAATATCGCGACAATTATAATGTGGATATATCGCGATTAGTAGCGATATATATTTTTGAATTTAAATATCGCGACATATAACGATACATAGGGTTTTGTGGATGCCGTACCACTTGAAAAACGTAAAAGGTTAGTTGAGCCAATGCAGTAAATCAACACTATTGTTATTCATCAGTAGTTTCTTCAATTGTAGCTGATGTAAGGTAGTAACAATAGGCTAGGTGAAGCCAACCAATAACCGATAAAATAAAGGGCTGGAGGTAGTTTGGCTCTCTAATGAGAGGGTAAGCATTAGTAACAAAAGACAACTTAAAGGACAAGCTATTTAAGGTAAAACTAATGATTCAGTATTAATTGAAGATGTAAAAAGCGAGAACTCAACTTATACAGTTGTAAATTTTACTTGATACTCTTACTTATGTTTAACAGAAAGAATTTTTTTGTTAAATGTAAGGTAAGGTATTATGCGTTAGCTCGAATCTAAGCTTTCCAGTTGTAGCTTAACGCTTCGCTACCTTAATGCGAGTATTTTAAATAAATAAGTAATAGAAATTAACAATATAGCAAGAATTACAGTATTGATAATACATAATGATGTTGATATTATAAAAATATAGATTTAAAGTATAAAAGTGGGAGTAAAATGGCATAGGAAATGTTTGAAGGAAGATATTTACGAGAAGAGTTAGAATATATTTGGGACTATAGTAAGAAGACTGGTTTTGCTCAGTATATAAATGATGATAATAAAGAATGGATAAGAAATTCTATAGTTAATTATGGCTTTACTACAGTTCAACAAGCTATAAAAAGAGCACTTTATAAAAGAGATAAAAGTGAGAAAAAATATACTAATGGAATGGTAATAAGAGAATTTAAACAACAGTTGTATCTTTTAACAGTTGATGAAGTAAAGTTAGAAAAAATTAAAGCTTATATAGAAGGTAAAAAACTAAATGAGAAACAATTAGAAGAATTGAAACAACTAGAGAAGAATCAATTGGAGAACTATTATAGTTTCAATAATTTTGAAGAAAGAGATAGAAGTAAAGATAGTGATTATATTAGTTATGAAGATATAGAAAATAAGTTACTAGGTTGGGGAGATGATATAGAAGCTTCAGAAGCTAAATTAACTAATAAAACTATTATATATATAAATGGAATTGAGATAGGTTCAAATCTAACAGAATAATAAATTTTATAATATTTAAACTATATAAATAGTTAATTTATAAGAAAGTATAATTTTAAGATTTATAGTATTAGATTCTTAACGTACTGATGTATATAAAAATATTGAAAGAGAAATAAGAAATTACAATTACTATAAATAAAAGATGAATTTTATTGCTTCATAGAAAATTATGGTAAAATATATTAATATAATAGTGTAAACTTAAGTGAAAAATAGGGATTTGTGGAGGAATAGAATATGGGGTTAATTAAAGTACCATCAAAAGAAGATATGCAAAAAGGATTAGAAGTAGTAATGGATTATGTAATATCTACTGACTACGTTGCTATAGAAGCATATGTGGATAAACTACGTGAACAAAATAAAGATATTAGTTGTGATGAATTAGCAAAAAAAATATTACATAGAAAATCTATTAAAAATGGACTTGTTGGAGCGATTACAGGTGTTGGTGGATTAATAACATTACCAGTATCAGTTCCAGCAGATTTAGGTATTTCTTGGAGAATTCAGGCTTCAATGGCTTTTTCTATTGCTTATGTTTATGGACACACAAAAGATACAACGGATTTGAAAACAGATTTATATATTATTTTAGCTGGGGATTCAGCTAAAGAGGCACTGAAAAGGATTGGTATTGAAGTGTCAAAAAGTATTACTAAAAAAGCAGTTCAAAAGTATATTACTAAAGATATTATGATAAAAATATGGAAGGTTGTTGGTCAGAAAATTATAACTAAGGCTGGAGAGAAATCATTAACAAGTTTTATGAAAATGGTGCCATTAGTAGGTGCTCCAGTAGGTTTTGCTTTTGATTGGATTGCAACGCAAACTGTAGGTAGGTTTGCGATGTCATATTATAAAGGATAATTGAAAAAATAAAAGTATAAATTTTTTGAGATACAATTTAATTTATTCAAATGGGAGGATATTTAGATGTATAGTATTGCGAATATTGAGAGCAGTTTTCATGGAATTGTATTTGCTAAAATGACAGATGAAGACTTTGAAAATTATAGTATTATATATAAAGAAATTAAAAGGTTAGAAGAAATAAATATTATAAAAAATATAGCATTAAAGAGTAGTATGGATACATTAAATTATGTTAACAATCTAATGGCAAATTTAAATAATAAGTTACACATATCTCGTAGAGAAATTCATAGTAATTCTTTAGAGTTTGTAATAAGAGCTATATTATTAAATCAAACATTTATTGAAAATGTAAAAATATATAGTAAGCAACTAACATCAAAACAAAAAGAAATTATTAAAATATGGATTTATGAAAATGAAAAATTGCAGTTCTTAAGAATATTAAGAAATTACACTTATCACAATACAATACCCATAAAAACAAGTTCACTGACATTTGATTTACTAGCAGAAAAGCATAAAGATATAAAGCTTATATTGGATAAAGATAATTTAATAAATAATATAAAAGAAACTGGAAGAGATATAAAATTTATAGATATGTTAGAAAAAATATTAAGTGAAGATGTTAATCTAATTAACTATTTTAATGGATGGTTAGAAGATTTTAATTGTTTATACGATATGATACTAGAGTTTATAGCTGAAAATTTAAAATTAAATATAAAAATTTTTAGTGAAAAGTTTTATAATATTTTTATATCTACGAATGGATATGTTGCTAATTTTTATAAGGATGGAACTTATGATAAATATATTATAGATAAGGAAATATACAAACAAATTGTTATAAATACTAAAATAAAAGTATGATTTGATTTAATGTAATAAATAAGTTAAATTTAAGTAAGGGGGAACTTAAGTTGGAAGTAAATAATTTTTATAATTTTAAAAACTCAATTAGACATTTTGTTAATATTAATGGTATAAATTATCCGTTTGTAGATAATGAGATTAAAATAGATAATTTAGCTTGGACTCAGCCAATCAACTTTAGAGTACGAAAAGATAACGATAAGTATAGAATACTTAAAATACCAAATGTATTAAATTTTATATGTGCATATAATCGTTTTAAAGAATATGAAGATTTTTTAGATACATCTAAAATGGATTCTCGTAAAAGGTTAGTACCAAATGTTAATACTGGAGACTTTGCAGCTGGAGAATACGATTTACAATTAGAAAGAGATTTCCAGAAGCTATGTATATATGATAATCTCATCAAATTAGATATTAAGAGTTATTACGAGCGAATTTATACTCATAATATTGAGTTTGAAGATAATCATGGAGAAGTTGATGAAAGGTATTTATCAAATTTAAATACAGGAAATACAAATGGAATAATAATGGGAAACTATATCTCACTATATTTTGCAGAAAAATATCTAAAAGAAATAAGTGATAGTATAAGACATAAATTAGATGATGATAATATTGAATGTAGTTTTTCATATTTTTCAGATGATTTTTATTTTTTCTGTAATAAAAAAGATAATGAAAAAATAATTAGTATATTTGATAATATACTAGAACAATATAATCTAGAAAGAAATGATGGAAAAATAGAGATATGGACATATTTAGAATATAATAATTATTATGTAATAGACAAGTATTGGAAAAAAATAATATCAGCATGTAGAAGTAGATATGATGAGGAGAGCGATGACAATAAATTGTATTTTATTAATCAATTAATATATCGTATATCAAAATTAAAGGATGATAGACAAAGAAAAATATTTTTAAATACTTTCTTTAAATCTACATATTTCCAACAACTAGATATTAATAAATATGAAATGGAAGAATTTAATTATCACCAATTATGCTATATATTTAAATTTTGTCCAGAGACAATGATATATTCTATAAATAAATTTAAACAAATATCTTATTTTACTGGAAAAATATTTAAGAAATTTCTGAAAGTAAGATATCAAGAAGTATTATCTAAATCTTATAATGAAGAACAACTATATTATTATTATGCAATAAAAATACTACAATTCGATTCAATATTAGAAGAAACTGCAAATATTGTTGCTCAAAGTAACAATCAAATTTTAATAGCATACTATTTAAAAGATAATATCTTTAATGCTGAGGATATTGAGATATTAAAATTAAAGAAGGATGAATGTTACTGGTTTCAAAATTATCACTTAATATTATTTACTAATTTAAAAAATAATATTGAAAATAGTATTAAAGAGTATTTAATACCAGAGTCTATTAGGTTAAATCCAAAGAATAAAGCTGGAATAAAATTGAAACAAGAGATATATATGAAATTTTATAAAAATAATTTAGAGCTGGAAAATGCCATGATAAATGATATAAGTTGTATAGAAAATACAATTATAAATTATATAAATTTAAAAATTGAAGAGCGTAATGAGGTTTTTGGAGAAGAAATTGAATAAGAATTTATATTATGTTTATTTTTATAGATATCTATAGTAACATGCATTGGTATAAAGTATAAATTCTAATTTAGTAATAACACGTACAGTAAAATATATACTTTACAAAAAGAAGCTTTATACTTATGTGAAGCTTCTTTTTTGTTTTTTCAATAAAAAAACAATTTTATTGGTAAAAATGTTAAAATAAATTGATAAAAAATATGGAGTTTTTTCAATTCAAATGGTAAAATATAGATGGATAAATGGGGATTCGCTACCCTTATTAAAAAAAATCTGTTTAAGTGTTTACTTAAGAAATACTTAAGATTTTTTTGAGTAAGGAGTGTATTAAATGTTAATAGAAGAAATACGTAAAAAGGTTAGTAAATTTGATGAAATTCAGAAAAACTTTTTTATTGAAATCGTACAAAGCCTAAGAAATAGGGATTTAAGAAGCTTAGAGCAACAGTTCAAAGATATAGAGGAGTTAAATGATTTATGCATAGAAGAGATTCTCAATGCAGTTAAAGAATTAGAGAGATTAAACAAAGAAGGCAAAAGGTTCACAATTAAAGAGAAAAACGAAATTTTTAATAAAGTGTTAATTCGTACATTGGATTTATAGGAGTTAACTATGAGGAAGTTTAATCTAAAAGAAAATTATCATTTAACACCAATAATATTGTTCACTCTATTTGGTATATTTCTTATAATAATAGCAATAATAGCATCAATGAATTAAGTACATCATTACTTAAATTTTATTAAAAAGCAATAGCTTAAAGGATTTGGATTATTCCAAGTCCTTTTTTGTTGTCTTTAAAACCAAGAAAAAAATATTTTAGTAAAACAAATTAAATTAAAATCTTGTTTTACGTTTTTAGGTGTAGTTTTCGGATAAGTGTATTGTGAAATAAATTAAATATGAAAAAGGAGAAGGATGCTTTATGAAAAAAAGAGAAGCAACAGTAACAATCAGATGTAGCGAACAATTGAGAAAGGAATTTAAGATAGCTTGTATTGCAACAGATACAAAAGCAACGGATGTAATTGAAAGAGCTATGAAAGAATTTATTGAAAAACTTAATGGAGGTAATTAATAATGGGAATAAAAACTAGATGTGGGAATTGTGGAATTAAGATAGATTATGGTAATAGCTACTGCAACAAGTGCAAGAAAATAATGAGAAACCCTAAGAGCGTTAAAACTAAAAAAGCTGATAAATTCACTAATACCAGCAGATGGAGAAGTTTGAAATCTTATATAAAGCTTAGAGATAAGGGAATTTGTAGATTGTGCTTTATCAAAGGAAGGATTGAATACAGAGCTTTACAAGTACATCATATATACAAGCGTTCAGAAGTTCCAGCTCTAGCCTATGAGCATGACAATTTAGTTACACTATGTAGAACGTGTCATAATGAGATAGAGAGTCTACCAGCTAGGAAGCAATTTGAGATGCTGAATATGGACTATATAGAGCCAAAAGAAGAAGGATTGGAATTCTACCTATAAAAACCAATGCTGGAGTGATACAAGCTCCAGCAATAAATAAAAATTAACAGATGAAGGAGTATTATATTATGGTAAATGAATTTTTAATAGAAACATTAGCAGATTATCAAAAGCTATATGCAGAAATTGAAGCAATGGGAGCACCAAAGGAAGTCTTAGAAATTGTAAAGAAATCTATTGATGATACTAACTCATTGATTAAGGAAAGAGAAGCTAGAGAAAGAGAAAGTAGAGAGCTAGAAACTAGAGCATTACCAGTACCAGTTGCAGAAGCTCCAGCACCTGAAGAAGATTCAGGGTTAACAGTTGGGAGAGTATTCAAAAACTACAAAGAACTATGTGAATTTATGGGGTGGAAGTCTACTGGTGGAGATTATAAGAAAGCTAGACTTAAGGAATTAGACACCTTATGCAAATGGCACAACGAGGGTTATAAGTTTGTAATAGATGAAGTGTACCAGCAACAATTGCTGAAAAAAGATAAGAGGAGAGATAAGGCTATTTATGTTAATCCAATAAAGGGTATTTTATTCTATTCACTAAAGAATTTTAAAGGAGAGCTTTACTTTAGTGTTAACAAGTTTATTGAGTTATTGGAGATATTCAATAAAAAGTATTGTGATTTGCAAATTGATTCAGATTATCAAGAAGCATCATTAGAAACTGGAATAGATGTTCATACATTAAAGGGATTTAAAATAGGAAGTAAAAGAGAAGCTCAAAGGATTATTGAGAGAGCCTTAAGAAGTATGAAATCACAAAGAATTTTAGACTATATGCAAGGAAGAATAATAGTTACTAATGATAATAATTATAGATTCGCAATGCCTGAAGAAAGAAGAGTAATTCAAAGGATTGAAGAAGAAGAACTAAGAAAACTAAATTGTTTCAATATGGCAAGTTTGAAATTTAAGAACCTAGAAAGTAAGTTCTACCATAGAATAAGAGAAAGGTTCGATAATGAAGGATTAGAATATATAAATTATACTTTCTATGGTTATTCAATTACTTCACATGATAAGACTATAACTGAGCAAATAGAACTATTAGAGAAAGAAGCTAATGTAGTTGAATTAAAAGGATTGTTTAAAAAAAGACTTGAAGAGTTTGCAGTAGGAAGTCACGCAAGAGAAGTGAAAAAGGAGCTTGATTCAGTTGGATTTGGTGAACCAATTTTAGAATTTAATCCGATAGCTTCAAGTAGTTATATACCAAACTTTCAAAAAGCTATTGATACATTTATATAAAATAAAAGTTTGACTATTTAGAGTCTTATATAAATGTTAAATAATTATATATAAGACCCAATATAGTCAAACTTTTGTATAGGAATTACTATTACTCACTGGCGAAACTTCGAACATTTAAACTTTAACGAGCAAAGCGAGATAAAGTTTATAATGTGAGATGCTGAGCTGAGAGCTTAAAACCGTTAGGTTTTAAGCTCCAATGTAACTACTCTTATTATTAATAAATGTAGTATATCCATTAGTATTTAAGCTTGAAAATTTCATTTTCAACCTTTCAGCGTAACTTTTCGCTTTATTGAGATTCGTTCGCTATCGCTTCACTCCCTCAAAAGCTCCAAAGTTTACGCTGGTGAAATTAATAGTACCTTTTTTGATGTATAGAGTATATTCTCTCTTTTATATACATCAAATTGTATACCATTGAATATGGGGAAAAGTTTAGTCGCTTAAGCTCCAAAAATGAGAGATAAAGTTTTAAGATGTAAATAAAAAAGTTGTCTAAGTAGCTACTCTTATTATTAGTAAGAGTTATATATACGAGTACCTAAATAGACAACTTTTGAAGATGGGGAGATTACCTTATTGTAAATGAAAAGTAAAGGAGGGAAGTTCACTGGAATAGCAATTAAAGCTATTCAAATACATATAATAAGGAGATAAAAAAAGATTATGGAATTAGAATTAACAAAAGTAGAATTAAAGAAGGAAATTACAAGTGCAAAAGAGAGGGTTGAGTATTTAGAAAGTATTCTAGGAACTAATGAAATTAAGGATTCTTATACTAATGCTAATGATAAGAATTTCAATAAGCTTAGTGAGGATAATTACAACAATAGAAGGATTGAAACTTATGCTAATTGGGTGCTTAAAGGCGAGATGGAGAAAGAAGAAGTTTATTCTTATGATACTAGAACAGACAAGCAGTATAATGATGCTGAGAAGGCTAAGAGATTCATTGCTAAAGGTGAAGGAAATACAGAAGGTGAAGGAAATACAGAAGCTCAAGTGGAGAGATTAAAGACTAATGGGATTCAGTACAAGAGTAATAATATAAAGATTACACCAGCGTTAATCAAAGAGGATTCAGAGCTTGGTGAAGTGCTTAGAGAATATCAACCACTAAGGGAATTACTAGGTCAAGAGCTTCAGAAGATAAAGAATGGACAATCTACAAGGAAAATTACTATTGAAAAGGATAGAGAACTTATAAGAGCACCATTAAGCTTTAAGATGGTAAGGGAGCATCTATCAGAGGTAAATTCGGATATGCTATTGAGTATTAAGTATAAGAAAGGTTTGGATGGACTAAGACCAGCCCCAACAAAAGTATATGAGAATAAGTTGGACATGATTGATTATAGCAATTGGAAGATGATTAAGAAGTTATTAGGGCATTTATGGCTAGGAGAAACACCTAGTAATGAAGATGATATAATCCTTGTTGCAGATTTACAAAGAGCACTTAAAGAATTGAAGCTTAGTGCATTAGATAGTAGTATCATTACAAAGTACAATGAGGGTTGGACAATTCAAGATATAGGCGAAGAAGTTGGATTGCATCATTCAAACGTTAGCAGAAGAATAGATAAGGTGTGCAAATTGATATCCGAATATTTAATAAAAAATAATTAAAAAATATTCGGAAATATCGCGCGAAAAGAGTCACAAATCATATAGATAGTGAGGGGGTATATAAATAATATATATCACCTTTAGGAACGACCGAAAACCCAAAAACAAAAGATAAGGCTCTAGTAGTTACACTACTGGAGCTTAACTATTTTAAAAGAAAGGAGCATTTAAGAATTGAAAAAATATTCTATGTTGTTGAATATGGATGAAGAGTTAAAGCATCAGCTGGAACAGATAGCTAAAAAACTACATACTACCAAAAGCCAAGCAATAAGATATTTAATACTAAACTATGATAAAGATTGATATTTACTTCAAGGCTATGATTCATATAAATACCAAAAACCACTAAGGCGATACCAATAGTGATTCTAAATTCCGATTTAATTGTTCGTAGCTTTGAAGAAGCTATCATTCCTTCAATAGTGATGGCTATGATTCTAATATTCTATTAACATAATTAAACAACTCCTAAACTAGGAAGTAAGAGAACATCCTTTCTCTCTTACTATCTAGTTCTTTAAAGCTAGGGTATTTAAATTAGGAACGGTTATATTCTAGATTTAAAGATTGTATTTAAGTGTATACGTTTAATATATATAGATAAATGCAATCTCTCAAAGGGGATTGTAAATATAATAAGTATGTTTTATCTTCGTATAAATTCAAAGCTTATTAAATTCCTTTATTTGGTTTATAAGTAGCAAGGTATGGTCAAAGGAAATTACATTAGATAAAAAATGTAAGGACGCTAGGCTATTACCTTGCTACATTAAAACAACCAATAGGAATAACCTAATGAAACCTCATGTAACTACTAAAGAATAACTATACAATAAGCATAAGATTACAAGATACTCATGATAATGTATAAGTAAGTTGTAATAAGATATGTGTAAGTTGTAGAGTATTAGATGTTAGATTGATATATCTATAAGATATTGAAATGAGTACATGAGTTGAATAAGTAAGTATATGATGAATTGATACATTAGATGATATGTAGATAAGTAAGTATCATTAAGTATTAAGTATGATTAGATAATATTAAATAGTGATTATAAATAATGTGTTATGGTGTGAAGAAGAAAAAATAAAAGTAAGAGGTTAAGTTCTGTTGGGATGATTAAGAAATAGTAGGAAAGACCTTCTTTTTTTTATTGAGGGTGTCTGACAGTTCAGCCCTGGTTCGGAGCGAAATAACTTCCCTTATTGAGTTAAAATTATAGGTAATATATGTAATGATAATTATAAGAAACAATAAAAAACAACATAGCAAAAAAGCTCCTGAAGCCAGTTTTTAACTAGCATTAGGAGCTTTTTCCTTAGTGACAAAATTTATTCTAAAGCATAGAGATTAATTTTGTCAACAAAAAATTTTTAGGAAGGAGAAAGTAATGTACAAGAGGATTTATAACTTAAATATGAAAATGAACGCAACTGAGAAAGATGAGTTATCAAGATTGATGCACGAACAACAAAAATCGGCTTCAGACATTATAAGGATTGCTATTAAAAACACATTTGATTGTGAAGGATTTGAGGCTTCATATGATAATAGCATCTATAGAAGCAAGAGAAGGAGTATATTTGACTAATGAAGAATTGGACTAAAGAAGAAATTTCGCTTCAGGAAGAGAAGGAGCAGAATATACAAGAGTTTGGAAATGCTATTGGATTCTTGGATAAAGAAAACACTTCTTTATTATCAGGAGATATTACAAAAGGGATATATAAAAAGTTAGTGACATTGATTCCAAATTTATTGGCATCAGACGAATACTTACTTGCAATTCTAGCATCAAACATAAGTGATTTTAAATTCTATTGTAAGAAGCTAGAGGACTATAGAAAGGCTGGGAATGTTGAAGTTTATATAGCTATACAAAAGGTTAAGACTAGCACTAGTAACAGTATATTGACACAACTAAAGAGTTTAGGTTTAACAAGTGATTCAAGGAATAAGATTCATTTGATATTTGAAGATAGTGAGGAAGATAGTTAATGACTAGAAAGAAGATTGAGAGAGCACGTAAGAAAGGAAAGAAGGATGAATTCATGAAGTGGTTTATTCCAGCAAGAGAAAATGCAATGAGATATAAACTACCACATGAGTATACTGGTAAGTTATATTCGATTATATTGAATTATGATAAATGGCATAAAGAAAAGTATGGTAAGACCACAAAAGAATATCTTATGCAAGATTACCTCCAGCATCTAAAGGACTCACAAAAAGAAAATGAGATACTTGAGCTTATGAAGCTAAATAATTATAAAGATGAAGAATTGTTAGAGTATGCAAGAGCAGAAAAAATAAAAAGATTAAAAGGAGAATATAAGTTTTATGGCAAAACAAATTAAAGAAAAGAAAAGTATAAATACAAAGAGGATTCAAGAGATAGTGAATTATGATTTATCACTAGGTATGCTCGTGAATCCAAACATTAAACAACAATTAGTTTTAAATCCAATCGGTGCAGGAATAGCGTTATCAACCCTAAAAAAGCTTAGAGAAGAGTTAGATAGTTATGAGATAGTATTGGAACAGATTGATTGTAATAGGATTTTTGGTTACGGTACGGAGTTAACTGAGTCAGAAATATTTGTTAGAACTATTTCTGACCATGCATACTATAGAAACGATTATGATAAAATCGTAGAAGTTAAAGAGTTAGATAAGGATTTTCCTAGAGTTGAGAGAGAGAAGATTGCAAATGAGATAGAAGATGAGATTAGGAAAGAATATCGCAAGATTGAAACAGTTGGTAAACTTAATAAAACTCTAAGAAGAACTTGCGAAACAAAAATTGAAGAATTAAGTAGAGAATTAGGAGATATTTTAAAAACTCTTGAAGTACCAACTGAGGATTATATAAATAATAGATTTTTTCTAATGGCAGAGTCAAAGATAAAAGAAATTAAGAATAGACTAAATTCAAAAATTACTTACCTTGAGAATAGTGGAGTGGAGGAAATTAAATAATGTTAGAAACAAGGATTTTACAAGATGAAATAAGAAGCCTTAGAGCTTCAAACATCGAGATACGAATGGATGAGAACTTAATTTTTATATTGGGTTCTTTACCTATTAGAAGCTTAAGTGAGCCAATAACAGATAGAAAGACGGAGAAAAAGTTCAGAGAGCAAGTTGAACCAAGAGCCTTTAAACTTGCATTACTAGAGAATAAAGCCAAAGGAATAAAAACTGAGCTTCTAAAAAATCATAATTGGCAACAAAAATTCAATTATTATACTTTGGATTTTGATGAGATTAATGAAAAAGAACTTCGTTTTGAATTTGTATTACCAAAGAGTAAAGAAAATTTGGAGTTACTAAAAGATATAAATGAGGATTGTAATTTTTCTTTTGGCTTTATAGCTGGTAAAACTAGAGAATATGAAACAACAGAAGTTGGAATAGATTATATAAGAGTTGTGGAAAGATTCGAAGCAATAAAGGAAATAAGCATCTTGGATAAGTTTACGTTACCAGCATATTCTTCAGCACGTGGATTTAAAGCTGGAAGTTATGCGAGTGCCGAAAAGAAAGCTGAAAAGTTTGTTACCAAAAAGAACAGAGAAGCTTTGTGTGCAAAGTATGATAAAAAATTTCAAGAAATGAAAGATTATATAGCCAAGCAGAAAAGAAATACTTTGTTTTCTTATGGTTCAGAATTTAAGATACCACTTTAGATAATAATCGGGGCAATAGTTAGCTTAATATTAGTTAGCTATTGCCCCGATTTTTTGTTTTTGTAGCAAAAATAAATTTTGAAAACCAAATCATAATTACAAATATTAGGTTGTAAAGATTATAGAAATTATAAATTCAATGGAAAGCAAGTTGATACAATGAAACATTGATTTTATTTAGAAAATAGTGTTTGTACTTTTGATTTACACGCAGAAGAAGATAATACGGATAATACCTAAAAGAAAGTTTTAGGAGGAACTAGGTTTATGAATATTAAAAATAAACATGGCTTAGCTAAAAAGACTAAGCTATATGGAAGGTGGGTTATGATGAAGCAACGTTGCTATAACTCTAATAATAAAGATTATTATAATTATGGTGCTAGAGGTATAAAAGTATGTGATAAGTGGAGAAATAGCTACTTGAATTTTCATAACTGGGCATATGCTAATGGGTATAATGATATGCTTAGTATTGATAGGATTGATGTAAATGGTGATTATGAGCCTGATAATTGTAGATGGGTAGATAAGAATATACAAGCAAACAATAAATCGTGTACTATTTATATAGATTATAAAGGTAAGAGAGTTACACTAACTGAATTGAGTGGTATTACTGGTATAAAAAGAGAAACATTAGAAATGAGATATATTAGGGGAGATAGGGGAGAACGGCTTTATAGACCAGTTAGAAAAAGAGCAAGTTAAGTAAATTTACACAAAAGTTAAGCCAACCAACAGTTGACTTTTTTGATTCGCTAGTATATCATTATACCAACCAATACATTTTTTGTAAGCCTACCAATAGGGGATAAAAAGTATGTATAAACTGACGAAAACATATGGTTAAAATGGCTTAAACACTAAAGTTTATGATTTGATTACTAAAGTGAGCAAGCCAACAAATAGTGAATTTATAGCAATTATTGCAGATAAATTAAGACTTAAAAATAAAGTTAGCTAAGTATAGTATTTTGAAGAGGTTTAATAACCTCTTCTTTCTACATTTCTTCATTATTAAGTCTTGCTTTTCACATTGGAGTTCTATTATGTAGAAAACTAAGTTATTTACATAACATTTCTTTTATTTCTTGAAGGTTTTCAAGAAAATAAATTCCTTTTTGTCTTTCTTTTGAGGATAATCCCATTTTAATCATGTGTTCTAATAATAATTTTAGGCCATTGTAGTAACCATTTAAATTGTATAAAATACATGGTGCATAAAGTTTTTTTAGTGATATCATAGACATTACTTCTGATATTTCTTCTAAGGTGCCAGTTCCACCAGGAAAAGCAATAAATGCATCTCCAAGTTCAATCATTTTTCTTTTTCTCTCTCCTATGTCTTTTGTAATAATAAGTTCTGTTAAAGACTTAAGTTGAAGGTCTTTATCTACAAAAAATTCAGGCTCAACTCCTATTACTTTGCCACCAGAACTAAGAACACTTTCTGCTATTTCTCCCATTAGTCCAGTTTTTGAACCACCATAAACAAGAGTGTTTTTACTTTCACCAATCCATTTTCCAAGTTCTTTAACTGTCTCTTTTAAAGAAGGATCATTTCCTTCATTTGCTCCAAGATATACTGTAATATTCATTTTATATTTCCTTTCATTTTCAATTATAAATTTATTTTTTTATTATATCACATTTATATTGAGAATTTTTGTTAAGCTTTTAGTATGTTATCTTCTTGAATATATACAACTACAATGATATCATTAATAAGATTCTAATTTATTCTTTCCCCAGCAGGTAAACCAACACCAAAATACATTAAATATCTTAAAAAAGTTCTTCCATCAGCTGTATTTTGCTTACTTGTAGTTTATTGTTTAAAAATGTAGGCTTTTTAACAGGGAACCATGGTATACCAGAACTTATATCTATTTTCTTAGTACTTGTTTTGCACTTATGGAAACGTCAAATGCTTTTATCCATTGCAGTATATGTTTATTGTACAATTTATCTTTAAATAAGAATTTTTTATTCTATATAAATTTGTCATAGAATGAAGAAATTTATATGAAAAGTTAATAGAAAATAAAAAATTAAGTTTTTATTTGACGATATATAGAAAAATGTGTATAATAGTAATCATCAATTACTATTTATAGAAAAATTAGCCTTATATGTAATTAGTAATTAAAATGAGGATTTAAAAGGGGGAGAGATTAGAATGAATATTGAGGAAGAAATTAATTTTTTATGTTGGGTAAATAAGGTGACAAATAAAACAGGAGCTGTAAAGGTTGTAAGTGATAAAAAAGAATTTACAATTAAAAGCATAATAGACTTTTGCAATAATATGAAATTAGATATTCTAGATGCCATTGGAGTAGAAAGTTTTAATGAAAGACAATTAAATACAGCAGAAGTTGTTATAAACAAAAATAGATATTCATTATATGCAAATTAATAAATACAAAGATAGATAGAATTTTTTGAAAACCACTAACTTTAAAGAGCTGGTGGTTTTTTGATATGAAGAATTTATCTTACAATAAAAATATTTATTGTAAAATAATAAAATTTAATAGATAATAGAAATGTAGAATAAAACATTAGTTAGAGAAAACATATTAGAAATAACAAAGGGGGAAAGCTGCTAAATAAAATTATGTTTTTAGCAGTATAATTTTTATTATGATAACAGGTGAATTAAAAAATAAAGTAGATAAAATTTGGGAAACATTTTGGACAGGTGGTCTTACTAATCCACTTGAAGTTATAGAACAATTTACTTACCTTTTATTTATAAAGGATTTAGATGAAGCTGAAACAATTAAAGAAAATGAAGCTTCATTTTTAGGAGTAGATTTTGATAGAACTTTTCCAGAGGATAAACAATATTTAAGATGGAGCAAGTTTAAAGATAAAGAAGCTTCTGAAATGTATAAGATAGTATTAGAAGAGGTATTTCCTTTTATTAAAAATATTCATAAGGATAAATCATCTGCTTATTCAAAATATATGGGAGATGCAATATTTAAAATTCCTACAGCTTTAGTGCTTTCTAAAATAGTAAATGCTATAGATAAACTTCCTATGAATGATAAAGAAGTAAAAGGAGATTTATATGAGTATTTATTATCAAAGATAGGTTCAGCTGGTACTAATGGGCAGTTTAGAACTCCAAGACATATAATTAAAATGATTACAGAATTAATGAAGCCAAAGCCTGAAGATATTATAGCAGACCCTTCAATGGGAACAGCAGGTTTTTTAGTTGGAGCTGAAGAATATTTAAGAGAAAATCATGCTGATATGTTTTTAGTGCAAAGTTTAAATGAACATTTTAATAATAATATGTTCCATGGATTTGATATGGATAGAACAATGCTTAGAATTGGAGCAATGAATATGATGCTTCATGGAGTTGACAATCCTAATATTGAATATAAAGATTCTTTATCAGAAGGAAATACAGATAAAGATAACTATACACTTATATTAGCTAATCCTCCATTTAAGGGCAGTCTAGATTATGAAGCAGTATCAGCAGACCTTTTAAAAATAACAAAAACTAAGAAAACAGAACTTTTATTTTTAGCATTATTTTTAAGAATTTTAAAGATAGGTGGAAGATGTGCTTCTATTGTGCCAGATGGAGTTCTTTTTGGGTCAACTAAAGGACATAAAGATATAAGAAGAGAAATAGTAGAGAACAATAAGCTTGAAGCAATAATATCAATGCCAAGTGGAGTATTTAAGCCATATGCAGGAGTATCTACAGCCATTATGATATTCACAAAAACAGGAACAGGTGGAACAGACAAAGTATGGTTTTATGACATGAAAGCAGATGGATATTCATTAGATGATAAGAGAAATCCAGTTGATGAAAATGATATACCTGATATTATAGAAAGATTTAATAATCTTGATAAAGAAGATAGAAAAAGAACAGAAAAAAGCTTTTTTGTACCAGTAGAAGAAATAAGAGAAAATGGATATGACATTTCTATTAATAAGTATAAGGAAATAGAGTATGAAGAAGCTAAGTATGAAGAGCCAAAGGTAATTTTAGAAAGAATTAAAAAACTTGAAGACGAGATAACTAAAGGGATAGATGAATTAGAAAAAATGTTAAAGTAAATGTTAGTAAATTTATTTTTAATATAATATATTGTTTTTTTATTTGAATTTTTATGGCAAAATTGGATATTAAACAAAGAGAGGGGAGATTATGAAGTATAATGTTTTTCAAGATAATAAATTATTAGATAAATTAAATAAAAAAGAATGGAAATTATATAATTTATTAGATATATTTGAGGATGATACAAAAAATGCAACTAAAATAAAGAAAGAAAATTATTTGAAATATGGTGAATACCCTATAATAGACCAAGGTCAATCTGTAATAGCAGGATACTCTAATAATCAAAATGGTATATATGATAATTATCCAATTATAATTTTTGGAGATCATACAAGAATTATTAAGTATGTTGAATATAAAATCTTTATTGGTGCAGATGGTGTTAAATTGTTAAGATCAATAGTATCTCGAGAACAGTTAAATGTAAAATATGTTTATTATTTTTTAAGAACTATTGAATTACCACGTAACGGATATAGTAGACATTTTAAGTATCTTAAGGAGGTAATTATTCCTCTACCTAAAATTAGTATTCAAAATAAAATAGTAGAAGCTTTAGATAAAGCTGAAGAGTTAATAAATAAGAAAAAAATTCAAATAAAAAATTTAGATAAGTTAGTCAAATCAAAATTTCTAGGAGGCTGTAATTAATGTTTAAAAAAGTAAAGTTAAGTGATTTAGGAGACATTTATACAG